>Ga0209443_1000345_pt1 | contig 32028 bp, 24 predicted proteins | sample LauGreBMM110DCMD_2_FD_187571 | JGI IMG/M metagenome (GOLD analysis project Ga0209443, IMG submission 187571) | Freshwater lake microbial communities from Lake Michigan, USA - Su13.BD.MM110.DCMD (SPAdes) (version 2) | ecosystem: Environmental > Aquatic > Freshwater > Lake | place: Lake Michigan... | reverse complement strand
GACCAAGAGCAACTGAATTGGATCCTTGACTACTTTCACCTGCATAATAACCAATAGCAACTGCCTGTGATCCTTGAGTAGTATTACCTGCAGATTGACCAATAGCAACTGCCTGTGCTCCTTGAGTAGTTTCGCCTGCACTTGCACCAATATGAACTTTAACAGAGCCTACTGACCATTCATTATTTAAATTATCCCAATAAATGTAATCGCTATAATTAGTTCCTACAGCTGAAATAAGACCAGAAGCACCTGTAACTCCTGCAGTACCAGTAGGACCTGTAACTCCTGCAGTACCAGTAGCACCTGTAAAACCTGCAGCACCTGTAGAACCTGTAGGACCATCAATACCATCTAAATTTACATTGTAGACAACTGATGAAGTAAACGTTCCAAAAATATTTTGAATATTATATATTACGATAGCTCCAGTAGACGTAGTATAGGATAAAACATTTCCTTCAAAACGATTCGCAGAATTTGTTGAATCAACAACAACAACTGAATTTCCTGCTATGTATGCTAAATTGGTGGCAATTGTTAGTGATGAAGTGCCACCCTGTGTTGGAGTAATAGTTACTGCTGAAGTAGTATATGAATTATATTTATCGGCATAACCTGTAGGACCTGTTGAACCTGTAGGACCTGTACCAACAGCACCTGTAACACCTGCAGCACCTGTAACACCTGCAGCACCTGTAACTCCTGCAGCACCTGTAACTCCTGCAGCACCTGTAACACCTGCGGCACCTGTAGGACCTGTACCAACAGCACCTGTAACTCCTGCAGCACCTGTAGGACCTGTAGGAGATAATGGTACAATAGAAAAATCATTCGGACTTGAATTAAAATAATAACCTGTTATTGTGGCATTTGCTGTTGAGTAACCCATCAAGCGTACTTGGATACGAGGCCAAGGCGCTCCTAATATAGTTGTAGTAGGGATTTCTGCAGTTATTATGTATTGATATGGATCAGTTTCATTTATCAACATTGACTCTGATGTGGCTAGAAGTGTTCTTGTAGATAAGTCTTCATTATACAGGGAGAATATTTCATAATACACATATACACTATTTGGAATAGTAGAACTGAAATAGTTTAATAAATACCATTTTGTTGGTGTTATTAAATAAGTACCTTTTTCAGTTAGAAATGTTTTGGATGTAGAAAATTGAACACCCGTTGAATCAGTGTCTAGTGTTGACACAAACAATGGAATAGCAATAGAATTTCCAGGAATGAATGTACTAGCTGATGTGTCTGTACTAGTTTTTGGTACCCCTGATAATTCTTGATATGTTGGATTTAAAGTTGTTATAGCTGAAGTTAAATATAATTTGGATAATGTTCCTTCTGCTGCGGCACCTGTAGGGCCTGTAGGACCTGTACCAGCGGCACCAGTAGCACCAGCACCAGCACCTGTAGGACCTGTTGAACCAGTTGTACCTGGTAATTCATCCGCTAAACTAACAGCCTGGCCAATAAGATTCGCATCATATTGAGCAGTAGCATTCGCATAATTTAGAGCTAAAGAATATGCTTGTGTATATGCGTCATTGTAACTAATAGTAGAAGTAGCAGATGCGCTGGCAGAAGAAGTGACAACCGCACCTGATGGTTGAACAATCGCAGAACCATTTGCAGTGGCTGATGCAAAAAATAACTCACTGGACATTATACTATAAATAAATATAATATTTTTTCTTAATATTTAAAAGGTTTACATATATTTAAAGTACACATGAAAACCATTTTGATTTTTGGTGCAAATGGATCTATTGGAAAACATATTTTTACTAAATTTATGAGTGAAAAGGAAGAATATAAAGTAATAGGAACAACGACAAAGAATGAAAAAACAGATGAAAATATTATACATGTAACAAAGACGTGTTTGGAAAATTTATTACACATTGAAAATATTGATATTATTATATGGGCGCAAGGTCATAATTTCAATGATAATATAAACACATTCACTATTCATAATTTTGAAAATATGATGGATGGAAATGTAAGTTTTATACTAACAACACTACATTTTTTACTAACAAACAACAAAATTACAAAAAATGCCAAAATGGTAGTAATTAGTTCTATTTGGGAAAATTTTACACGTGAAAACAAATTATCTTATTCTATATCAAAGGCAGCTTTAAGTGGATTAGTAAAAAATTTAGCAGTTGATTTATCAAAACAAAATATATTAATCAATAACATTTTACCTGGAGTTATAGATAATGAAATGACGCGAAAAACTTTATCAGAAGAAGAATTAAATTATATAAAAAATTATATGCATTTTGGTAGATTGATTACATTGGAGGATGTTTTTAACACTGCCAAATTTTTAGTAGTAGAAAATACGGGAATAACTGGACAATCTATTACGATTGACTTAGGATTTACGAATATAAGAAAATATAACTAGTTAAAAATAAATATTTAAAATACAAAAATATACTATATGAATACTTGTAATTTAAATTATAAAATAATAAACACATTAAGGTTGTTATCAGTTGATATGGTGAATAATGCCAATTCTGGTCATCCTGGTATGCCATTAGGCTGTGCACCAACTATATTTGTTTTATTTTGCATGATTATGAAATATAATTATGAAGAACCTTTATGGGATCTACGAGATCGTTTTATTTTATCAAATGGTCATGGTTGCGCATTGCTTTATAGTATGTTATATTTAACAGGTTACAATTATTCAATCGACGATTTACAAAACTTCAGACAACTTAATAGCAAAACACCAGGACATCCTGAATATAATAAGAGTTTAGGAATTGAAGTATCTACAGGACCATTAGGGCAAGGTATTGCAAATGGTGTTGGTATGGCGATTGCGTCAAAAAAACAAGGAATTCACAATACAATTTATGTTATGTGTGGCGACGGATGTTTAATGGAAGGCATCTCATACGAGTCCGCTTCTATCGCGGGTCATTTACAATTAAATAATTTGGTTGTTTTATATGACGATAATGGAATTACAATTGATGGAAAAACGGATCTAACATTTACAGAAGATGTTAGAAAAAGATTTGAAGCTTTGCAATGGAATGTTCTAGAAGTTTTAGATGGAAATAATGATATTCAAGATATATTTGATAAGTTGACATTGGCGAAAAATTCTACAAATAAACCTACTATAGTATTTATTAAAACTACTATAGGGTATGGTTCTAGTGGCGCAGGTAAAAGTGCCGTTCATGGCGCGCCATTAGGTGTAAAAAATACGGAATTGTTGAAGGATTTTTTTGAAATGGATAAGGATAAATCTTTTTTTGTAGAGGATGATGTAAAAGAGTATTTTGATGCATTAAAACAAAACCAAAGAGAGAATTTTAAACATTTTTTAGAAAGTAATAATAATAGTACAAAATTAAATCATCTTGACAAAGTAATAGAAGAAATTACTAATATTAAAAATGAAGAGAAAAGCTATGCAACGAGAGACTCTTCCAATATTGTGTTGAGAAAAATTGTAGAGTTATTACCGAATGTTATTGTTGGTAGTGCTGATTTGGCTGAATCAAATAAAACACTTGTTTCGTCAGATTTTATCAATAAAGATAATTTTCAAGCAAAGTATTTACACTATGGAATACGAGAACATGCTATGTGTGCTATTGCGAATGGAATAAGTACATATGATATAATACCTATAGTAAGCACCTTTTTAGTGTTTATAACCTATTGCCTAGCACCGATTCGTATGTCCGCATTATCAAAACATAAAGTACTATATGTTTTTACGCATGATTCAGTTTTCCTAGGTGAAGATGGACCAACCCATCAACCAATAGAATCACTTACTATTTTGCGTTCTATTCCAAATTTATTGACAATTCGTCCCTGTGATACAACAGAGGTTTCTGGCGCATATCAAATTGCATTAAAAAATGATGGTCCAACAGCATTCATATTTTCTAGACAAGTGTTACCAAATATCGTAAATAGTTCTGCAGAGAACATGAAAAAAGGAGCTTATATAGTGTATGAATCAGAGATAGAAGATAGTAGAGAGACTGAACTCATCATTATAGCAACAGGTTCTGAAGTACATCTTGCAATAGAAGTAGCAAAAACATTGGATATAAAATGTCGCGTAGTATCTATGCCTTGTTGTGAACTATTTGATAAACAAGATATTTTTTACAAGGAGGAGGTGCTACCAAAGAACATTAAGAAAATGAGTTTGGAGGCTGGATCGACATTAGGATGGTATAAATATGCTGACTATACATATGGTATTGATACCTTTGGAGAAAGTGCAAAAATCAATGATATTAAACAATGTTTTGGTTTTACTTTAGAAAAAATACAAGATTTTATAAAAACAAATTTGTAAAAACAATAATATAATTTATTGTTTAATTATATAAATGGATTCGTTAAAAAATATTTTACTTAAACTAAAGGGATTAGGTTGTTCAGGTATTAAAATTTCATTTGAAGACGAAGGAGCATTGTATAATGAGGTTATTAGTATGAGTAATTTAACGAGTTCAGTTGGTTTAGAATTATCTATAAAAATTGGAGGGTGTGAAGCAAAGAGAGACATAATTGATTGTATAGACTTAAATTGTGATACCATTGTTGCTCCTATGATTGAAAGTAAATTTTCATTAGAAAAATTTTTAAAGTCACTTGATGCATATAATTATAATAAGAAAAAAGGTTTTAATTTGGAGACGATTGGAGCTTATAATAACTTGGAAGAAATCTCTCTTTTGTTCAATAAAGTAGATTTTGTTACTATTGGTCGTGTAGACTTTGTCGGATCATTGGGAAAAGATAGAGATTTTGTTGATACAGATGAAATGTATGAGATAGTTGAAAGTGTATTCAAGAAAGCTAGAGAATACAAGACATTATGTTATATGGGTGGCGCAGTAAGTATAAATTCAAAGGATTTTATTAAAAAGTTAATAGAAAATAATTTACTAGACAAATTTGAAACTAGATATGTGATATATGATGCTCATAATGTTGATCTGAATAATTTTGAAAAGTTATTATATTGGGGCAATGTATTTGAAGTGGAGTGGTTGAAATTTGTAAATAACCGATATATGCTTCATGCGAGCAAAGATGTGAAACGTATTAAAATGATTGAAGAACGAATTGCAGCAAATAAAATAGAAGAGTAAATAAAATATTATAATCATAATTATAATAATTTTTATAGTTATTGTGTATCAATAAATAATTCATTAAAAATATTTTTTAAATCATTATTTATTTCAGTTATTTTTTTGAAAATAAATTTAGAATTTCCAATTTCATCTAACAATATAAAACACACGTTATCTCCATCATTTTTTTTATCATTTAATACTGAATGTATGAATAAATCATAAGATATTTCTATTTTTTTGAACTTGTCTGGTATTATACCAATCATATAACTATTTAAATCGCTATATTTGTCTTGGTAAAATAATTTATTGATCATATACATTCCAAATATAACTGCAATACCATGTGGTATAAAATAATTAGATGTACTTTCTAAAGCATGACCAAATGTATGACCATAATTTAAGACCCTTCTCTCATTTGTTTCTAGTTCATCTGCTTCAATAATTAGTTTTTTAACGGAAGTTGACATTTTAATTAGATTTATATAATCAATTATATTTTCATTATAGTTGTCTTTGAAATATTGATAACTATTTTCACCGCCAATCAGCGATAATTTCAATGCTTCACCGATACCTGATATTACATCATCATTTTTTAAACTGCCAATAAAAAAATCAGAAATAATTACTTTATTTGGAGCACAAAATAATCCCAACATATTTTTACTAACTCTATTTACACATACTTTTCCTCCAATGCAACTATCTGTCATGGATAAAATAGTGGTAGGAACGAGTGTCCATTTCATGCCACGTTTGTATATAGCTGCCACAAAACCTCCCACGTCTTGTGTAATACCACCACCAATTACCAATAATTTATTTTTTTTATTGAATTTTACTTCAAATAACAGATCAACAATTTTTAAAACGCTTTCTATAGTTTTATTATTTTCTAGTGCATCAAAAATGTGAAAATATTTAGGATCAATGTTTTGCAAACAAGTATTATCTAAATGATAAACATTGCGGTCTATAACTATAAAGTCATTTGTTTCATATTCTTCATCCACAATTTTAGACAAATGATGTTGATTGTAAACTACATTGTACATTTTATTATATGATTTTATATCCACATTATCACTTTTATCAATATCTCCACTAAAAGAAGTAGTATTCACTTTGAAATTCATATTATATACAATACTTATACATAAAAACTACATTTTATGTACGTATATTTTTGCTATACTTTTTATAAAAGTATGTACGTATATTTTTACTATACTTTTTATAAAAGTATATTAAATGGAAAAAATCAAAGTAAGTGATTATATTACTAATTTTTTACTTAAGAATGGACTAAACACATTATTTACTATAACAGGTGGATTTGCTATGCATTTAAACGACTCTTTTGGTAAAAATCCTGGTTTTGATATTTATTATCAGCATCACGAACAAGCATGTGCATATTCTGCCACTGGTTTTACGAAAACAAATGCGAAACCATCTATTGTTTGTACTACTGCAGGTGTAGCTGCAACTAATGCTATTTCGCCATGTTTAGTTGCACATCAAGATAGTTTGCCTATATTGTTTATATCGGGTCAAGTAAAGAGTAATGAATGTATTAGAAGCACAAATACAGATAAAATGAAATTGAGACATTATGCTGGTGCCGATAGTGATATTATTTCTATGGTTACTCCAATTACTAAATATGCATATGAAATTACAAAAATAGAAGAAGTTCAACCTGTGTTAATAGAAGCCATAAAAAATTTAATAAATGGAAGACCTGGACCAGTTTGGTTATCTATATGTGTTGATATTCAAGGGTTTTTCATGGAAAATACAGATATACCTATTATTGAAAAAGATGTAAATCTGAATATTGAAAGTTTGGAAGATCTGGATAAAATCCATAATTTATTAAAAGAATCTAAACGTCCAGTAATTATTGCTGGTAATGGTATAAAATTAGGTCAATGCAATGATAAATTTCGCGAATTTTTACAAAAGTATAAAATCCCTGTAGTAGTAACCTTTCATGGAACAGATTTAATTGAATCAGATGATCCCTTATATGTAGGTAAAATAGGTTTAGTTGGTGATAGAGCAGGAAATTTTGCTATGCAGAATTGTGACTTACTAATCTCTCTTGGTTGTAGAATGGCTCAAGGAATTGTTGGATATAGAGCTGATTGGTTTGCGAGAGAAGCGAAACTAGTTTACATTGATAATGATGAAAATGAATTGGAAAAGAACAATATAAACTATACTTTGAAAACAAATATGGATTTAAATTTATTTTTTGATAATTATCAATATCCTTCTAAACAAGACTACAATGGGTGGGTAGAAAAATGTGGACTATGGAAGAGTAAATGGCAATTTGAATTACCAGTAAATGTACTAGATGATAGTAAAGGTATTAATCCTTACTTTGCATTGCAAAAATTCTTTGAAATCGCTCCTGAAAATAAGATTATTATTACTTCCTCGGGATCAATTATTACAAATGTGTGGCATATGGTAAAGGTGAAAAAGGGAGATAAGTTTATTATAAGTAGTCAAGGTGATATGGGTTTTGAATTACCTGCAGCAATCGGTTCTGCTATTGCTGAAAAAGAAAAGCTTGTTGTACCTATATTTGGTGAAGGTTCATTTCAATTAAATATACAAGAATTGCAAACAATTGTCCAATATAAGTTACCAATGAAAATATTTTTATTTAATAATGCAGCATATGGAGCAATAGAAATAACACAAAGAAATTTTTTCAAGGCTAAATTTGGAGTAGATTATGATAGTGGAATATCTTTTCCAAATTCTGAAAAAATAGCAAAAGCATATGGAATACAATATATTTGTGCTAAGAAAAATGAGGATATTGAAAAAGTAATGCAAGACTTTTTAGATTATAAAGAAGGACCTATTATTTTAGAAGTATTTTGTTGTATACAAGGTCGTAGTCCTAGATTAAATGCTGTTAAAAATGATGATGGAACATTTACTAATAGACCTTTTGAAGATATGGATCCATTTTTATCGAGAGAAGAATTTGAAAAGGAGATGATTGTAACTATTGTTTAAATTTACCAACATAATCTACTATAATGTTTACATTAGTACTATCATACACATAACTAGATAATAACAATAATCAATTTTTCTACTAGAATGAGTTTTTGAGAATAATTAGTTTATAATAATTATATATTATTATAAATAAATATAACAATATATTGAACTAAAATAATTTATTTAAAAAATCTTCATGATCTTTTTGTAAAGAAATATAATTATTTTCTATATTTTTTAAATCAATTTCACGTATTATTTCATAAATATTTTTATTCGGATAATTAGAAGTATGAGGAATTTTAAATAATTCGCACATTTCTTTTGCTCTTGAATCACCATTCTCACAAATAGCTAAACAACCATTATTTAATGATATAATAGAAGCATGGACACGAGTACCTATTGTTAAATCTTTATCTGCAAAAAAATTATTTATTTCTTCCATATTTGTTAAAAATACTATATTTACATTATTTATTTTTTTTTTATTAATTAATTCTACATCACCATAATCTTGACAAAAATAAAATAATTCTATATCTTGGGGTATTTTAACACCCATGATAGTTATTTCTTCTGGTTTTTGTTTTAACCATTCTAATGATCCTCCTGCAATTACTATTTTTTTTATATCTTTTTTAAAAAGTTTTTTATTATTCATAAAAAATGTTGGACATCCTACCATTGAATAATTTTTTATATTTAATTCATCCATTATTTTTTTAGTATATTTTCCTCTAATTGAAAATAGTTTAGATTTATTAGATATAATTTGTATAAATTCTTTTTGTGAATCATGTAATTCATTAATTATATTATCAAAATTTTTAGGATTAAAACAATTTGAACCTAGACCAAAACATAAAACTTCTATATTTATTTTATTTAAAAAAATATTAATTTTTTTAAAAAGTAAATCTGTATTAGCATAATAAGAAATGTTTTCTCTCAATTGGTCTTGCATATTTATTAAAAGATATTTATAGTTATTATTAATATATTCAGTATCAATATTTTCTAGATTTTCTGTAAATAAATTTGATATACCATTAATTTCATTACAATTAATAATATATCCAAATAATATTTTTGAAATACAATACATTATATAAGCATTTCCTATATTTCCACTCATAGAATTTAGTTGTTTTTCTGGTAATAAAAAATTACTATCAGGAAGACAATGATTCACAAAATATATATCTTTTGGAAATATTTTTTTATACATATATAATAATAATAATAATATTTAAATCTATAATAAAATTTTCTATTAACATAACATTTATTTTCCGTGTAATGTTTTAATTTGTTGATAGAATTTTTGTAAAATAATATATTACTTAAATATGAATGTGGATCATCATCAATAATAATATCAAACGTTTTTTCTTCTAAATTTTACCACATATCAATTATAGAATCGGAATTTTCTTGATCAACATAATAATAAGGTATTCTTTCACCACAATATAGAAAATCTCTATCAAAATCAGCACTGAAGACACTACTATTTGAAAAATATTCTTTCTATCTTAGTAAACTTCCTGCTGATGAACCGATACCCATACATACTGGAACACCTACACTTATTTCAAATATTGTAAGTGGTTCATTTCTATAGTCTGAAAATAATTGATCATAAAAATATGTATAATTATGACAAACAGAATTAGGAGGATATTTATTATTTATGATAAAATCTTCACATAAACCATAACCTTTATCTGAATTATATTTTGACATTATTTCTGATAATATATTAAATTCTTTTTTTCATCTAATAAATTTTCTAAATCAATCGGTGTAAAACTTTTTAAATTAAAAACTTTTAAAAAGGACATATATATATTATAACAATCAATTTAATTAATCTGTATAGTTTAATATTAAAAATCATAAGTAGTTACTTGATTTAAGTAACAATTATGTATGGTATCATTGCTTATTTCGTCACTTATATTTTCTAGATGATCTGTATAGTGTTTAAACCTATTAATTTGATTACTTCTTTTACTACCATCTGGATCAGATATACCATCTAAATTATTATGTAAATTATCACACTTATATTCATAAAAATGTTCTAACCAACCGCCTAATGTATGTTTATTTTTTTCACAATATAAATATGCTAAACTTTTTTTATTATTTATATCAAAAAAAGAAAATAATTTGTCAACACTATCCATCATTTTTTTATTATTTCTATCTACAACAACTAATGTCATACCTAATGCTCTTCTCAATAGTGAATTTTCAATACTATTACCATCAGAACCATGTAATAATGTATTATTAAAAAAAATAATTTTATCTTTATTAGAAAATAAATATTTTTTTGGTATATTTTCTTTTAAATAGTCACTATATAAATTAAAACCGGCTCCAGTATTATTTCTGACACCTGGTGGCCAACAAACATTGTCTCCAATAGAAGATGAATATTTATCATAAATAAATTGTGTTCCTGGTATTACATAAAGCGGCCCTTTATTAACATCAGATACATCATCTAAATAATATAATATTTTAATTGTTTTAATTTCACCACAAAAATCACGATGTATATCAGTTTTATATAAATAAAAAGATTCAATTGGAGATAAAACTATGAAATCATTTGTTATTTTTTTTAATGTATCAAGTACTTCATTATTATAAAAAACACTATATATTTCATCATTAATAAAATTGCTATTTCTAAGATTAGATGTACGTTGATTAAGACCATTATATGCTTTTTCATCACCGATGTATTCAATTGATAACGCTCTTGATATATCTTCTTCAAATTTAAGAATTATATTATCTTTTTTTAAAATTGGTAATTGTAAATATCCAAATGTATTAAAAAAATAACGTTCTTCCATGTTATTGTATATAAATATTATATTTATTTATTTTTAAAGTGTAAGGTTTTATAGACAATAAAGAATTTATCTAGAACATCGCAATTCCTAAATCTCTACTTACTTCGGCTAATACTTTTGGATCATTATAATGAGTTACCGCCTGTACAATAGCTTTTGCTCTTTTTTCTGGATCTGAACTTTTAAAAATCCCAGAACCTACAAATACTCCATCCATACCTAGTTGCATCATTAAAGCTGCATCTGCTGGTGTTGCGATACCTCCTGCAGCAAAATTCACTACAGGTAATTTACCTAATTCTTTTACTTCTTTTAATAACTCACAAGAGACTTGTAAATCTTTTGCCAATTTGAATAATTCATCTTCATCCATATTTTGAACCCTTTTTATTTCACTTTGAATTGATCTAGAATGTTTTACTGCATGTAAAATATTTCCAGTTCCAGCTTCTCCTTTTGTTCTTAACATTGTTGCACCTTCACCTATTCGTCTTAAAGCTTCACCTAAGTTTTTGCAACCACATAAAATAGGTATGGTAAATTTATGTTTATTGATATGGTATTCATCATCTGCCATAGTTAATACTTCACTTTCATCTATAAAATCAATATTTAATGCTTCCAGAATCTGTGCCTCTACAATATGCCCAATTCTTGCTTTTGCCATAACAGGAATTGTAACCGCCTTTTTAATTTGTGTAATCATTTCAGGATCACTCATTCGTGCAATTCCACCTTGTTTACGTATATCAGACGGAACTCTTTCTAATGCCATAACAGCGACTGCACCTGCTCTTTCTGCTACAATAGCTTCTTCAACATTTGTTACATCCATAATGACGCCACCTTTTAACATTTGAGCTAGACCTCTTTTTAAAACTATAGTATCACTCATTTTATAAATAAATAATAATTCATATTTTTAAATGATTATTTATTCACTTTGTTATTTTAATTAATTATTGTTTTATTTATTTAATAATTTTTGACTAAATCTATAAAATATTCATGCCAAGAATAATCTTCTGATAATTCAGGATGAAAAGAAGTCCCTAGTATATTATTTTGTTGAACGGCAACTATATTTTTTTTGCATATAGCTAATATCTTTGTATTATTATAAACTTCTTTTATTACAGGTGCCCTAATAAAAATAGCAGGATATGTACCTTCTTTACAAAATTCTTTAGGATATTTTAAATTATCTATGAAGCTTTGTTGTTGAGAACCAAAGAAATTTCTTTGTACAATGATATCTAAACCACCAATATTTTTTTGACCTTCTATTTTACCTTCAATATTATTTGCTAATAATATCATTCCAGAACATGTACCCCAAATAGGTTTACCTTGTTTACAAAATATTTGAATTTCTTCAAAAATATCATTATCTAAAATAGACATAGTTGTACTCTCTCCTCCAGGAATAATAATACCATGACAAAATTGTATTTGTTGAGCTTTTTTAATGAGTATATTTTCTACAGCTAATTTATCTAGTATTTTTTTATGTTCTATAAAAGCTCCTTGTAATGCTAATATTCCAATAATCATTAATAATTGATTTTATTATATAAATTAATTATTAACATAAATTTATTTATTTCTTCGAGTTAAAATATTCCTTTATTTTATCACATACATAATCACAATCTGCAATAACCATACCATGATGAGCACCTAATAAAAAACCTTCAGCCATAATTCTATCAGAATTTTCAAATTCTTCCAAATATTCACGATATACAGGATGTCTTGTAACATTTCCAGCAAAACAAACTCTTGTTTGAATATTATTTTCTTCCAAAAATGTCAATAATTCCATTCTATTTTTTGTTAGAAAAGGAATAGCAAGCCAGTCAGTATTGAATGTATTTATTGGTAATATAATTTCAGAAACATCTTTTAAATTTTCCAAGTATCTGTTAAAGATGGCTCTTCGCTTTCCTCTTATTTCTTCAATTCTTGATATTTGAACTAAACCAAAAGCAGCATTTACTTCAGAAGATTTCATGTTATAACCAACTGCACCATATAAAAATTTATAATCATATGGTATACCATCAATACTATACTCAAATCTGGTCTTGACATCTTCAGAATTATCACCAATTCTGCCCCAGTCTCTAAACATTGTCGCACGTTTCAAGTATTTTTCATCATTACACATAAGCATACCTCCAGAACCACATGCGGTAATTAAATGACTTGAATAAAAGCTTGTTATTGCCATATCTGTTTCGGGTGTTGAAGTTATAGTATCAGCAGAATCTTCAAATAATATCATATCTGGTCCAACTGCTTCTCTAATTCCTTTCCAATCTGGTTTTGAACCAATCAAATTTGGTAATATAATGAGTTTTGTTTTGTCTGTTACCTTTGATAAAACCTGGTCTACACTTGAAACATATGTTCCAATTTCCACATCACAAAAAATAGGTTTTAATCCACATTGAATAATAGGTGCTAATGTTGTAGAAAAAGTACATGCAGCAGTTAAAACTTCTGATCCTGGTTCTAAATTTAAAGCATTTAGACCTAACAAAATAGCAGATGATCCACTATTCACAAACAAACCATGTTTTTTGCTAAATAATTCAGAAACTTCTTTTTCAAATTGAATAGATTTTGGACCAAATCCTGCTAACCAACCATCATTTAAACAATCAACTACTGCCTTAATTTCAGCATCACCATAAGCCTCTTTTTTGTTTGGAGCGTACCATACCTTTTTACTTTCAGACATATACAAATAAATAAATATTTTTTTTTATTTAAATAACCTATTTCAAGATTTTAAATTTGTTACATATATCTTGCAAAAATGGTAAAAAAGTTTTCTCTTCAATCATTGTAAACAAATTTCTATAATATTCTTCATTATTTTCATTTAATTTATTTTCTAAAATGTAATTTATTTTCTCTAGATTGTTACCATAAACTATGCCTTTGTTATAAATAGTACCATCAAAGTTAAACATTTTTTTGCTAAAATAATCTTCTTCACAAACACCTTCTATTGGATAAATAACTGATATACATCCACATGCAGCAGCAAACAATACATAAGCGGTATTTGGATCATATGTATAAAAATGAGTACATTCATTGAATATATTCGCTTTTTCTTCTAAAGTCAAATCATCAATACATATACTATTGGAAGGATTTATACATTCAATATTTTTGTGAATGAGTGGCCCTTTTTTAACTAAATAACATGTTTTATATCTTTTTCCTGGATTTTTATTCGTAAATATACTATTATAAAAAGGACAACATAGTTGTTTAGAATTACTTCTAATAGGTTCCCAATGATATATCAAGTCAGATGTAGACCAGTTTTTGTAATGGTCTAATGGCATTTCTATACCTAGTTCTAATAAAACCCATCTTACAACATTTTTAGCATGTAAAGGGTTACCTCTTGGTATTTCTGGATAAATAACAATTGTATTATCATTTATTTCATCTAGTCTTGCAAAATGATTACAAAAAGGGTTTTTATATTTCAAGTTATTATGCATAAATAATTTTGCACAAAATGTATCATTATATTTTTCATTAATCACTCTACAAAAATAATGCATTACTATTATTCCGCCGCATTTATCAGTATAAGGAGGACAATACATAACAATATTTATTTTATTATGAATAGTATGATTTTCATATTTCCCTTTTAAGTGATAATATAATAATATATCTTTTTCTGAACTGGTATTATCCTCTTTAAAATATGTATTTTTGTAATATTCATAGTCAAAATCGTAATAATATGTATAAAAACTTTCTTTGTTGTAAATATAATATTTTTTTTCGTGTATTTTTAAATGTTCTTTTAATTTTTCACAACTATCAATGGAACGAAAATGTTGATGATTACGTATTAAATCAGTTGTTTTATCATCTACAATTGGTAGAGAATAGTCATCATTTACTACAAAATCATATTCAACGTATTTTTTATTTCTTTTTGATCCTGTATAGTAATAGTGAGATAATAGTTGTTTTTCAGACATATTTTTACATTCTTCATTAAAAGATTTATAAAAATCAATATCAAAATCTGGATATAATTCATAAACATTATTAATAAGTCTCCCTTCACTTTCCCCATAAAAAAAATAATGATGCAACAACATGTCATTTGACATATTACTTATATCATTGTAATAAGATTTATAAAAATTTATATCAAAATCTGGATACATTTCATAAAAATGTTTTTTACTAAAAAGCCTTTTTTCATTTATTCCATAACAATAGTAATGATTTTTTGCTCGTTCATTTGAAAAATCTGCCAAGTCTTTATGTATCAATTTATAAAATTCTACATCAAGTATTTCAATATTTTCACACATAGAGTATTTATGATATTCAAGTGTGTTTTTATTCTTATCCCAAGTACTCATGTCTATTATGAATTGTTTTACATATTTATCAATCAGCCAATTTTGAACATCAATCATTTGTTGCTTTGCTAGGTGTATTGTATTTTTTGAGTACGCAATTTCTTCATATCCCATTCCATACGCCAAACCATATATTTCAAAACAATTTTTTTCAACCATATATTGATAAAAAGGTGTCATTTTAAAATAGTCGATTTTTGATACACCTTCAATTGGATAAACAATGGATACACAACCACAAAGAATAGCAATTATACTTAAAAATGTTAGGGGATCGTATGATATAAAAAATTCATGTTTATTAAATATATCAATATAGTCTGTTTGTGTATGACTCCGAGTTATTTCAAATATCGGTAATTTCATGTATTTGTTAAACGTATTATTAACATCATTTGGGTCAATATTGCTCTTAAAATGATTTTTTTTTCGAATGGTATAACACAACCCTTTTCTTTCATTATTCATATTTTCTATTTCTGGATGAATATAAAATAAAGATAATATTTTAAAATCTATATTTTTATCAATCATCTCTTTTTCATTATTAAAAAAATATACGAGTTCATTTGGATTCCAAGTATAATAATAATGATAAGGCACATTTTGACCTAACTTACTTAACATCCATCGTACGACATATTTTGCACCTAATGGATTACCTGTAATTCCTTCACAATAAATTACAATTGTATTATTAAAATCTATATATTTAATATTATTATTTTCAAAATTATTAAAAATAGGATTAGGTGCATTATTATCTTGTGTATTAAATATTTTAACATTTACACCTAAATTTGATAATATATACGCTAAATAATAATGAGCAGTAACTCCACCATCATTAATAGAAAAAGGTTGATGTGGATAAATTAAAATATTTTTATCCAGTTTTATAATTGTATCCACTATTTCTGTATTCATATAAATATATAAAAATATAAAAAAATATATTTATAAACTATATAATGAAAATACTAATTACAGGCGGTAATGGAAATATTGCAAAGATGATAAAAAATAATTTGCAAGGTTGTAACTATGAAATTACAAACTTATCTAGAAGTGACTTGGATGTTTTACATTTTGATCAAATTGAAAAATATCTAACAGAACATGATTTTGATATATTAGTTCACACTGCCATATTAGGTGGAAGAAGAACAAAAGAAGAAAATGGAGATGTGACTCATAAAAATTTAGTCATGTTTGAAAACTTGTTATATTTCGCAGATAAATTCAAGATGATTATTAATTTTGATTCAGCGGCTATTTATGACCGAACTACAGATATATTAAATAGAAAGGAATCTGAATTGAAGACTATTCCTACAGATTATTATGGATTTTCAAAATACAATATTTTTAAAAGATCCCTATACTATGAGAATGTTTATAATTTTAGAATTTTCAATATATTTCATCTACATGAAGAACCAGATCGATTTATAAAAAGTTGTTTTTTAGCAAAAAAAAATGGTACAAACGTTACCATTTTTGAAGACAAATATTTTGATTTTGTATATGAAGATGATTTTGTAAAAATGATTCGATTTTATTTTGATCATGTAAATAATCAAATAAACTTACAAAAAACGATCAATATTTGCTATGAAAAAAAATATAAATTATCAGATATTGCTACTTTTATTTTACAAGATGAATCAAAAATAAATATAATAAAAACGAGTTCAATGAACTATTCTGGCGATGGTTCATTATTAAAATCATTATCTATAGATGTAGCTGGTTTAGAAGATAGTTTAAAAAAATATCAAGGTTTATTTGTATAACATTTACTATAAAATATTTTATTGATATTAAAATATTGTATAATTAATAATGATACTAATATTTGATACTTTTAGTGGTCTTTGCAATCAATTTTATGATATAAATTGTGGAGTCAATTTTTGTCTTATTCATAATATTCAATTTAGTTTTCGTTATTGCTCACTTAGAGAAGATAGTTTGGTTCATTGGTATCATCAACCATTTGCAACTTTATTTAATATAGAAAAAATAAAAAATGTAGTAAATTATACTAATTTATACGTAGATTATGAAGGCTTACATGTAACAGATGAAAATACATTTAATATAAATGGTAAAAGATCCATAGAATTATTTACCGATAATTTTTTGGATGAAATAATGAATATTGATAAAGAGTTTATTGTTTTAAAACAATTTTGGGCAACTTATAAGTTTAAACAAATAACTATGGATATGAATACGCATATACTACCATCTGATAGACTAATGAATACATATTATCAAGTTAAAAATAATTTGTTACAAAATAATGAAGACTATAATTTTTTACATTATAGATATGAACACGACTTTACGAGTCATTTCAATGTTCAAATAGAAGATTTAAAAACACTTATTTTACGTGTCAGAAATAATTTTAAAAATCCAAATTTGAGAATATACGTAGCAACTAGTAATATTAAGAATGTAATAGATATTCATGATTCAGAATTGTCGTGTATACTATTATTTAAAAATGATGATGAACTAAGTGAATATAACTACGAAGAAAAAGCTTTTATAGATTATATGATTGGATTAAATTCAGTTGAAGTATATGGACATAGTAATTCATCATTTTCACACATGTTGAATAATTTAAAAGGTACAAATAATTTTTATGTATAAATCTATATATCTTCAATAGTATTAAAAACCGCAATTCTTTGTGTAATACCCAAATTTTGCACAGGTTTCATTTTATCAATAAATAATTTCGGAAGAATGACTTCTAAATCGGAAGTATTATTTTCATATAAATGTTTATTATTTATTAACATTTGTAATTTATTGAAATATTCAATGATAATAGTAGGCGTTAATTTATAAAAACAAGTATAATAGTAATCGCGATCTATTACATACTTATTTTTTTTGAAAATAATATCAGTATTGTCAAAGTTTTTAAACTGAAATGAACTATTTATTACATATCTTCCTGATATTTTAAAAATATTTTTAATAGTTTTCAAGTCAACAAATTTTAAAAAAGAATTATACATCATAAGTTGTTGATACATATCTGAAAAGGCCTTGTATTCATATCTGTCTGTATAAAAATTTAACGTTTCATCATTCGTATTATTTAAAAATACATCAACATTATTATTTAAAAAATTAAAATGTTGTTGATCTTTAAAAACAGAGTTATCAAAAAGAATAATATATGAATTCGGTATATTCATTCTTATAGAAAGAATTGTTTCTATTGTTTGATAATACCTTTGCTCTGGAGTATAAATACTTCTATTATTTGAATAGGAAAATTTTGCATTTGAAACATAAATTTTTGATGTAATAAAGACAACATTTTTATTATCTAGTTGAATTAATTTGTATATTCTATTTTCTAAATAACCACAATCAGTAAAATGTTGCATAGCTTCTTTTTCATTAAAATGTTTTAAATCATTATTTATACCCGTATACACTCTCCAATCAAAATTTTTTGGTATACTATTATTCATTTACAAATAAAAAATATTATAATTTATGAGTAACACGTATTTTCAAGATTTTTGTAAAAATTCATAGTCACTTATTTTCGTCTTCTTCTTTAGGTGTTTTCGTCTCTTCTGGGTTTTTCGTCTCTTCTTCAGGTGTTTTCGTTGCTGAAGGACCAAAATATTCATCCCAAAATGAGTTGAAATAAATAGTAGTATCAATTGTATAAAAATAATTTTGTTTCAAATTATCAACGAATATAAAAAATTCATTAATATTTTCATAAAAATATTTTTTATCATATTTTTTTAGTCTGTTTTCAATAACATTTTTGAAGTGTTTTTTAAAAGTCAATATAGGTAATTGTGTAAGCATGGCTATAGTCAATGTATAACTATATGTTTCTGGCCAAATAGAAGTTTCAAATAACATGTTTGGTTTATGTATTTTCAATAATTGATTCAATTCATGTATATTAGAATATTTGTATTGATGTTCATAAAAAATGTTACTATATCCAAATACAATTACCTTTACAGGTAACTTATTATCTTTTATATGTTGAATAATATTTCTCAACATTTCTTCACCTTTTTCTACTCCAACAGCACCAATAATTCCAACAACTATATTATGGTTATTAGTAGTATACATTTCTGCTGAATTTTTAAAATCTGGCAATGGTGATATGACAACATTTTGATTTTCATTCAAAAAATGTTTAAATATATTGATATTTTCTTCATTTTGAACAATTAATGTATTTATTTTTTTAAAATCAATTTTAGAGCTATCATATTGAATTTCATGATAATATGCTTGTGGTTTTTCATTTATGAAAAAATAGTCATGAGTGATTGTTGTAATTTCTATGTTTAGATTCATAATAAATTTTATAAAACTACAAGAATGGTTGAAAATATGATTTATAAATATTTTATTTATATTCTTTTTACATTTATTTATAAAATCAATTGCATATTTTTCTTTGTAATTTCCAATAATGTCTTCATTATTAATGTTTAATTGTATCATATTATTAAAATTTCTAGCTATTATAAAAGTTTGATTTTTTTTATATTTTGATATAATTGTATTTATAAAAAATTCTGTACCACCTCCCAAATTTGGGAAATCTAGAATCAATATATATTTACAATCTTCGGATAAGTTATACTCATTTAATAGTTTCAAGTTTGTAGGATTCATGACTTCACTATAATTCATACATGTTTTTTGTTGAGAATGTGTATAATCCACTATATTGAGATTGATGTTATATATAAACTTTTTGTTTTCAAAAAAACCATAGTTCGCATAATGATAGGTTGTTTCTTTTTCATTCCATACTTTTGGAAGTTCTGGATTTATTTTAAGATATATTTTCCAATCGAAATAAAATGATATACTAATTTTATATTGTCTATTTTCTTTTGATCCATAGTTTATATAATGATCAAAAACTTCTTCTTTGGTCCAGTTTTCATTTAAATCTTTATTTATTTTAAGATAGGTTTTCCAGATAAAATCATTTGGTATAGTAATTTTATATTGTCTATTTTCTTTTGAACCATGGTTTATGTAATGATAAATTGTCTCTTCTTTACTACTATTTTGATTTACATCTGAATTGATTCGGAGATATTCATTCCAGTTAAAATCATTTGGTATAATAGACATACTATAGTATAATAAAAAATAAATAAATTTACAGCTATTTTTTATTAAATAGTTATTTCAACAAGTTGATATCATTGTCAACCATTTTTTTGACAAGTTCATGAAAAGAAGTTTTGGGTTCCCACTGAAGTGCATTTCTAGATTCCGTTGAATCGCCATATAATAACTCTACTTCTGCAGGTCTATATAACTCTTCATTTATTTTCAAGACTACTTGATCTTTACATAGTAAAATTGTATTCAAAGGCGTTTCCTCGTCTATTTTCCATTCTACGTTTAAACCAGCATAGTGACAAGCTAAATCAATGAATTCTTTCACTGAATGAATTTCATTTGAACTCAACACATATTCTCTAGGTTTTTCTTGATTCAACATAATCCAAACAGCTTCTACAAAATCTTCAGAATCACTCCAATCACGTACAGCATAAATATTTCCTAGTTCAAAGGGTTCTACTACTTTATTATTTTCAATTTCCTTTTTAATTCTAGCAATATTTGTTGTAATTTTACGAGTTACAAATTCTTTACCTCTCTTTGTTCCTTCATGATTAAAAAGAATACAATGAATAGCAAATAAGTCGTAACTTTCGCGATAAACCTTCACTAAGTGTCTAGCAGCGCATTTACTTGCTCCATAAGGACTTCTGGGTTTCATCGGATGTTTAAGATCTTGTGGTGAATAATCAACATCGCCCATTTCTTCGCTAGAACCAGCGGAATAAAAACGACATGTTGGTACATATTCACGAATGGCTTCTAGAAAATAAATAATAGGTAACGTATTTGTTGTAAATGTATGAACAGGTATATTCCATGATTCACCTACAAAACTTTGGGCTGCGAAATTGACAACAAAATCTGGTCTTATTTTTTTAATTGTATTAATAATAGATTGTTGATCTAAAATATCCAAATTAACTAGAATAAAACGTTCATCTTTAATATCGGATATATTTTCATGATTTTTAACAGACAATCTACGTATACAACCATAAATAATTAGATCTGTATTTTTAAGTAAATAACGCACCATATTTGAGCCGTCTTGTCCAGTCACTCCTGTAATTAAAATTTTGTTGACAGACATATAATATATTATTATATTATATTCCTTAATTTCTTTTCATCTTTTCATCCTTCTCTCCTTCTTTCCTTCTTTAAGTACTTTTCTCTCCTTCTTTAAGTACTTTTCTCTCCTTCTTTAAGTACTTTTCTCTCCTTCTTTAAGTACTTTTTAGAATTAATATTATTTGTTTACAATCATCTTACATTATTCAAAATAATCTGCATCCTTTTTTATACCAGTCATTTTATTTATTTCATCATTCACAATTGACCTACCTGGTAAAGTTATATAACTAAATTCTTTAAAATAAGCACGATTCTTTGTATCAAAATAATTTTCAATAGTAATAGTTTGATTATTTTTTAAAATTTTATTTACTATACATTCACTTTGTAAAAATAATAAATAGTGAGTTGGATGATTTATAGTGTTGAAAAACATAACATCTTTATAGTTATCAGTTACAAATTGAAATTCAGGAAAACTACTACTTGAAATGTGATAACTCAAAATTGTAAAAGATTGATTGAATTGTTTCAAATCATTTGTTGTATAGTCTAATCTATAGTTAGGCAAAATCAAATTCAAACATTGTTTATTTACCAGTGAAGGTAGAATAGTTGCATTTACATGGTAATCACATACATGACTATGATAAATAAAAACATCACAATTTGAAACAAGATGTTGTATTCTACTATTTATAGTGTTCATATCAAATTTTTCAATCCCTTTATCTTCAAAAAACCATGATATTATAATATGAATATTATACTCATAATTTAAAAGTTTATTTACCATATATCCAATTGTAGCCATATGACAAGAACCAAAAAAAACAATATTCTTTTTACTATTATTATTCAATGTATGTATATGTTTGCTTAATAATATATCCTCAAATTGAAGCCAATCCATATTATATTTATGTATTTATGTATTTTAAAATTATCTATTTAACTCAAAATATGAATTCTATTTTTTTGATTTTTTTTTTAAATAGTCTATTTTCATATTTACCATGGTAAAACCAATGTTCCCAAGCGCCATCTTTTGTATGAATATGATTTAAATCTTTATTATTTTCAATATAGTATCTCCAATCAAAATTAGAAAATTTTATAAAATTATTATCTAGTATAGTTCTGCCTTCATTTTTACCATAATGAATCCAATGATACCAAGCATCTTGTTCTGTATTTATATGTATTAAATCATTGTTGTTTTCAATATAGGATTTCCAATCAAAGTTTTTTTTATCATCACATATTTTTTTGAAAAAAAATTTTCTGCCTTCATGTTTACCATGATGAATCCAATGTTCCCATGCTTCTTCTTTACTTTTAATATTTTGTAAATCATTGTTTTTAGTTGTATATTTTTTCCAATCAAACATGTTTTTATCCTCATTTTCTTTTACAGAAGTTTGTCTGCCTTCATGTTTACCATGATGAATCCAGTGGTCCCAAGCGGTTTCTTTATTATTTATGTGTTTTAAATCACTATTTAGCTCAATATATTTAATCCAATCAAATTTGTTTTTTTCATCTTCTGTTATAGGGTCTGATATTATTATAGGTATTTTTTTTACAAAATATTGTCTTCCTTCATTTTTACCATGAAGAATCCAATGATCCCATGCTTCTTCTTTACATTTAATATGTTTAATATCAATGTTCATTTCTATATATTTTATCCAATCAAATTGAATATATGCATCTTCATATTTAAAAAAATCACTTGTTATTTCTATTTTTGATATATTTGGATTCTCTATTATTTTAATAGCAACATTTGTATCATTTTTACCATTTATTCCAATATATTCAAAGCGAATATTGTATTTTTGTGTATATTCATAAAAAGCATGTAAATCATTCATCAAGTATTCATTAAAGTTTATAAATTTATGAATAACAATAATACAACCATTTTGTATTTTTTTGTATAATTTTTCAAACATCATTTTTGTCTCATGATAACTATTCAAATCAATGTGAATAAATGAAATTAAAGCGTCGTGATTGTTTAAAATAAATGTGTATATATTTTTACATATATTACCAATGTATTTATTTACATTGTTGTTTATTAAACTATTTGAATATCTATCATTCTCATCAATACAAAAAGTTGTAATTTTATTTGTTGTAAAATTACTGATTGTATTTTCATAAGTACCTAGTTTATTAGAGAAATTCAACCATACTCCATTTTGTTCTACTATTTTTTTATACAAAACATATTTTAATGGGTCTCTTTGAAGATGAGGTATATTTTGGAGATTTTTTATAAATTTTGAATACTTCACATATTTTTTTTTTTTATTTTCCAACACCATTTTTGTATTAATAAATAATTTAGAGCCATTACATATCATAGATTTATGTAATCCAATATGATCATTGTCCTCAAAACAACCAACTTTTTCACCTTTACAAGTATTACAAATATAACTAGCATCATACGTACAATTATTAAGTGAACTTAGTTTGTATATACCAATACCATTAAATGCTGAACGTACACTTATTAAACAATTTTTATTATTTTTTAAAAAATCGCAAAACTCGTGAATATGATTTTCAAATTCATTACATAAATCGTTATTTTCTATTTCACAGCAAAAAATATTTTTATTGAACCATGTTTGGTCACATCTTATAGCCCAAAAATCATAATAAGAAGAATTCATATTTATCGGAAACATTGCATCCCAGTTATTTACATCATACTGAAAACAACTGCATATAGAGTCATAGTCTAATGACCAAAATCTGTCATCTAAGTCGCAATGTATTGCGTATTGATATTGTTTATCTAATTTGTTATCAAATATATAATTTAATATTTGATTCCTGCAATATGCTAGTCTATGCGCTCTTAGTGGAAAACGGCTATTTAACTTATTATCTAATATTACATGTTTAATAACATTAGTATTATTATATGATCCCCAAGTAGTTAACAAGTTTCTTGTAGTATCTAAAGAATCGTTTTCAAAAATAATAATGTACACGTTATTAAAAAATGAAGATAATATATCTATATTTGTAAATGATTTTATAAAATGTTCTTCGATATCTCTAATTGTACCATAAATAATAACATTTAATGATTTCATTAATTTCTTTGATTCGTTTAGTTCAATAACTTCAAACATATACTAATAGTATGGAAAAAAAAATTTTAATTTTAGCATCTACCGGTTTTATTGGTAAAAATATAAAAAAATATTTAGAAAAAAAATATATTATTTTATGTATTGATAGGAAAGACGTTGATTTCAAAAATGAAGAGTTATTAAAAATAGCAATAAAAGAAATAGATCCTGAAATAGTAATTCATTGTTGCGGAGTTGTTGGTAGTTCTGTTAAAAATAAAAATATACATGATTATGATATTTTAAATGAAAATATAATTTTGAATACAAATATTTTGAATGCATGTAAAAATATAAACATTAAAAAAATTATAGTATTTTCTTCGTATAGATTGTTTGGTGATGAAGTACATGAAAATTATGATGAAAATGATGTACAAATGTGTAATATTAAATATAATATTGGTTATTTGACATCAAAAAAGGTTTTAGATGCGCAAATAAAACTATTTATGAATGAATATAAAATAGACGTAATTTGTTTATTCATGACAAATATATTTGGTTGTTATGATGATTTTTCTGTAAATGGTAGAATTGTACCATCCATGATTGCAAATATAAAACAAAATAAGGATAATAATACGGATATGATTGTTAACTCTAATAAAAATACACTGGTAAATTTAGTTTTTGTGGATGATATTTCAAAAATAATAGAAATATGTGTATTGACAGAAAATATTAGAGGGTCCATAATAGTATTTAATAAAAATGGTACAACTACACTAGACAATCTAACAAATAAAATAGCAAACTTGTTTCATTATAAAAATAATATTTTGTTTACAAATGAGAATGTGTTGAATGAAAGTAATATTATGAAACCAAATGTAAGGGTTTTTAACAAGTTTTTCAAGGATTTTGAGTTTACTGAAATAGAAAAAGGATTAAAAATAACAACAGATTTTGTCAACTCTATAAGATTTGAATAGGAATATCATATATTTCAGAAATCCATTTAACAAATCCTGAAACACTATGAATTTTACAATAGGTTTTAATTTTTGATGATCTTGTTATTAAAAATAATTCAAACAATGTATCTCTTATGGCATAATAGTCTTTGGATAACCCTAAATGACATAGTTTTGTGTCAAATATAAAAACATCACTATTTAAAAATGCATATTCTTTAAATGATAATGAATCTGTCACTAAAACATCATTGCTTTCCTTATTAGAGTTTAAGTTATCAACCATACTAGTTAAGTATTCAATATTTTTACCAGCGCTATTATTTTTAAATTCATCATCATTTAATCTGTAGTGAATAATATTATAGTGAGGAAAAGGTAACTTTGATAATTGAAAATGTATATATTCTTGATATTCAGTTGTCGGTTTTAAAATATTTTTCATGAAAGCTTTACAATCATTTGTAACAACACCTTTAAAAAAATCATTTGTTAATAGTAATAATACATCCTTATTACTTTCATTAATATAGTCTTCTACAGCACCATAACAAACATAATCTATATTATTTTTATTTTCTAAAACATAGTCACTATATTCTGTTTTTTGTATTTGTAAAAAAGAAGATATAGGATGAAGTTGTACATCTACTATGAATCTAAAATTCATTATTTTAGATAGTTCGTACAATTTAATTGTGGATCTCATCAAGTCTCCTAATCCAAAATAAAATTCTTTTTCGTGTAAAGAATTGTATTTAGCTAAGTGTTGTTGATTTATATTAAATTCATGTGTCCATACATGAATAATTGTTTTCATTATACATAATAATAATAAATTTTTTTAATATTTTAAACATGTAAACATTTTATGATATTTTGGTACTTTTATGACATTTTATGATATTTTGGTACTTTTGGTACTTTTATTATAAATTTGTAATATAGTTCAATGGAAGAAAGTTATGAAAATTTTAAATGGAAAAAGTATATAGAAAAGTATTTGGATTTAAGCCATATTATAACAAAAGATGAAGCATGGTCACATTGGAATAACTATGGCAAAAATGAAAATAGAGAATTTTTTTCTCATGATAATAATTCATATTCTCTACCCTATGATAACGATAATAATCATTTAATTGAATTAAAACAAGATTTTAATCATGTTTTACATTTAAAAAAAAATTTTGATTGGATCAAGTATATTGATGACTATAAAGATTTGAGTTGTTTTTTAGATAAAGAACAAGCATGGCATCACTGGATACTACATGGGCGTAGAGAAAAAAGAGTTTTAGAAATTAATAATAATCCAATTATAAATAATACTCAAATTCATAATGGTAGATTTGGGAATCTTTTTTTTGTAAATATGGTATTACATTTTATTTCAAAAAAATACAATTTAAAAACCACCTATAAATATTATGAAAAATTTTTAAATGTAGGAATTGATCTATTTATAGGAAAAAATACTTATAAGGAAAATGTATATCTTACAGAAATAAATTATTTTGACTTGATGTTTAAAAAAAATAATTTCACAAATGTAATTGTAACAAATAATACTTGGTTTCAGAATTACGAGTTTTGCTTATATTTAGAAATTTATTTTAATACTCCCGATATAAAAAAAAAAATTACAAACAAAAATAAATTTTGTTACCGATACAAAAGTAATAATGACTTATTTGTCCATGTAAGGTTAGATGATGTTGAAGAGATGTCATCACATAATGATTTTGATTATTATGATACTATTATAAAAAAGTATACATTTGAGAATGGGTATATCTCTAGTGACAACTTGAATAGCACAATTTGTAATAATTTAATTCAAAAATATTCATTAAAAGCAATTCATTTAAGTGAAGAAGAAACTATTATGTTTGGGAGTACATGCAATACTATTATTTTATCAGGTGGTACGTTTTCTTGGCTCATCGGCTTTTTAGCTTTTTATTCTACAAATATTAATTACCCAATAAATATAAAAAAATGGTATGGTGATATTTTTGTATATAAAAATTGGATTGGAAACTGAAATTATTTTATTTGTAGTATATATTTATGAATAAAAAGAGTTTTAGTAAAAAAAAACTAATCGCAGATTTTTTAAAATTTGATTGGAAAAATTATATCAAGAGCTATGATGACTTAACTATTATTACAACAAAGGAAGATGCATGGTATCATTGGATTAACTATGGTAAACATGAAAACAGGGTTATTATTAGAGCAAATGATGACAAAGCATTCGAAGAATTTGATTGGAAATCATATGTTAGTAGTAATAAAGATTTATCATATATTGTTTCAAAGGAAAATGCTTGGAAACATTGGATAACTCATGGTAAAAATGAAAATAGATTTATAACGAATGTAAGTAAAAAAAAAGAGTTTGAAAAATTTGATTGGAAATCATATATTAGTAATAATGAGGATTTATCATACATTGTTACAAAGGAAAAAGCTTGGAAACATTGGATAACTCATGGTAAAAATGAAAATAGAGTTGTAAGTGCTGAAACTACTTTGGAAGAGTATGATAATTTTGATTGGAAATCTTATGTTAGCAACTATGATGATTTATCGTTGATTAAATCAAAAGAAAATGCATGGAAACATTGGATGAGTCATGGTAAAAATGAAAATAGAATATATGAAAATATATTTTTGTTTGATGATTATAAAACCTTTGATTGGAAAAAATATATTCATAATTATGATGATTTGACATATATTGATTCAAAAGAAGAGGCCTGGAAACATTTTATACTTTATGGTTTTAATGAAGGTAGAAAACTAAATGATATTAAAGAAATTGAAATGAAAGAATTTCAAAAAATAGTAAATGTTGAAGAATCATTTGACGATATCGATTTTTCTGATAATAAAATATACTTTAAAAAACAATATACCAATTGCGGGAATCATTTTTTTGGCTGGAAATCTACTATGAATTATTTATTAGAACATTATAATTTTGATACTTTTGATTCTTTTGATTTTAAGAAAAAATATTACTTTGATGAATGGATAGAAAAATTGTTGGTATGGGGTAATAAAATACAAAGTCAAAAATGTTTACGTGTTGTCAAGGATGAGAACTTACAATTAATAACATTTTTACATGGACCTCCATTTGAAGAGTATAATAGAAATTTAATGAGTAAAGATTTTATATTAAATGATGATTCACTTTTGAATAAAAATAGTATCGAATTGATTCATAGTAATAATTTATTATGTTCCATCACATTTTTGTATGTTTTATCTATACATCACAAAAATTATATTATAAATAATTATCCCGAGTTTAAAAATAAAGTTTTATCCGTATATCATCCTATTGATATTGATATAAATAATTATACACATGATGACTTGTTTAGTGTTGGCAAATTTATGTCTAAAAAAAATATTTATCATATCGGTTGGTGGTTGCGAAATTTTACTAGTTTTTCTGATTTCAAGGTTCCAAAGGATTATAATAAGTTTATTTTATTGAAGCAAGAGTTTAAAAGCGAGTTTTATGAAAAATTTTCTTCGATTGATAAAAATATTCAGATTGTGGATGAAGTAAGCGATAACGATTATAAAGAAATATTTGGTAACTCGTGTATATTTTGCGACCTTGCTGATGCTGTTGCAAATAATGTAGTTTTGGAGTGTGTTAAATATAATACTCCAATCATTGTAAGAAGAATCCCGTCTATTGAAGAATATTTGGGTGTAAATTATCCACTCTTTTTTGATGATGTTTCAGATCTATCAAAGTTTTCTAATCAAAAAACTTTACATAAAAGTATTGTTGCTGCAAATGAGTATTTGCTTAAAATGGATAAAAGACCTTTTACACTTGATACATTTTTAAATAAGACCACATATGATATTAATAAGTTAAAAGTGAATCATGATACGTATAAATTAACATGGTTATATTATTTACATAATGAAGAGGATGATATTGATAGTTATATTTCCATTTTTAATAATCAATTAAGTGTTGAAAATATCAAGTTGATCATCATAAATTCGCTTTCCTCCAAAAAAGAATTGTTGGAAAAGTATAATACTGGTAACATAAGTATAATACACGTTGACTCAGAATTGCCAATCGAGAAAATATATGATATATTTATTACAAATTCTACTACAGAATATTTAATCTTGAAGAATTTAAACAACTATACTGAAGAAAACTACTCTGATGTATGTATACATTATCTTGAAAATAATCCAACATTTGATGTAATTATTTTTAAAAATAATGAAAATATAAATATACATTATGATGAAACAAATGTTTTTGAAATACATTATGATAACTCTAGCGAGTCTAGTAATCCTAGTGATATTTTGAGTGAAACTAGTGACCAAGTTGGTAATAACAAAATTTTTACTATAGATAATAATACAATAGAATCTGGGTCAGAGTTGGAATTGGAATTAGAAGAGTCTGGGTCAGAGTTGGAATTGGAATTAGAAGAGTCTGGGTCAGAGTTGGAATTGGAATTAGAAGAGTCTGGGTCAGAGTTGGAATTGGAATTAGAAGAAACTGGGTCAGAGTTGGAATTGGAATTAGAAGAAACTGGGTCAGAGCAATATGATACTATACAAAATAATGAAAACTTGTTAACTTATTCACAAATCTATGATTATAATTTTGATGATAAAAATATACATATTTTATGGAGAAAGTCAATTCATTCTTTTATACATCGTTTTGATGAAAACTTTTGGTTAAATGTACACAAAAATCATTTGAATATATTTGAAATAAAGTAACTTAATAATAAAATAATATAATATTAAAATGAAAAATATATTATTTTATGGAAATTGTCAACTAGGAAATATAAAAGATATAATGTGTTTACCATGTGCATATTTTAATGTTACATATATACCTTGTTTTAGTACTTCTTTAACGGATCTAGAGTTTGACTCTATTTTGAAACAAAGTGATATCGTAGTTACACAACCAATTCATGATAATTATAGAGACATGTATTATCTAGCTTCTAATTATGTTGTTAATAAATGCAAAGAAAATGCTGTTATTATTTTTGTAAATAATTGTCACTTTGATTTTTATTATTTTGATTTGACTTATAGTAAGTCAAATAAATATGTTCATAGCAGTATAATAGATTGTAATAATAATGATAAAGATGTTGACTATTATAAAAATGTATATATTGAAAATAATGATTTAAAATCAAGCAACGAATTATCAGAAATTTTTGATAAAACAATCACTGAATTAAAGAATCGTTATCAAAATATGTTGCAATATAGAAAACATAATACTCATTTTATTAATGTAATTCCTTTTATTGAAAATAATTATAAAAATAAATTATTATTTTACACATTTAATCATCCAACGAAATATGTATTACAATTTATAGCTTTAGAATTGATTCGCATTTTAAATATATCGGATACAATAAACTATGAGTCGGATCCTTTTACCAATGAAAGAGGTATTTTGTATTCATGTATTCAAAAAATGGTTAATTTTAATATTAGAAATTATAGTCCATTTATGAATGGGTGTAGTAATATAAATGATATTTTTAATTCTACAAAAGACGAAGTGTACTTGTAAAAAGGAGGGGACCTTGGTTTCCCTAAAAAAAATTGAAATAAAAGAAATCAATATAAATAAATATATAATATAATAGCAAAATGGTAAAGAATGCTGGTGGTAATAAAGCAAAAGGTTATGCGCGTAAGAATATAATCAAGGGAACTCAAGCTTCTCTAAGAATTTCAGAAGATCCTGCTGAAATATATGCACAAGTTGTTAAAATAATGGGAGGCGCAATATGTCGCGTGAATAATTTAAAAGGACAAGAAATGACTTGTCATATTCGGGGGAAATTTAGGGGTCGGGGTAAACGAGATAATCTTATTATACCTGGTACATGGGTTCTGGTTGGGTTACGAGAATGGGAGCAAGAGCCTTCGCCAGGCAAGCTTTTAAATTGCGACTTGATTGAAGTGTATTCAGATATTGACAAGGCAAGGTTAAAAAATTCAGTAACATTTGTGGATTGGTCTAGATTTATTACAAATGATACAAAAGCGATTGGTTCTGAAAACGATATAACAAATGATATTGAATTTGCTGACGATAAGACGCAAGAATACAAGGAGCTTATCGAGGCACATTTAGCTGCTGGCAAGAGTACTATTATCACAACTGATGATGG
>Ga0209443_1000343_pt1 | contig 32037 bp, 15 predicted proteins | sample LauGreBMM110DCMD_2_FD_187571 | JGI IMG/M metagenome (GOLD analysis project Ga0209443, IMG submission 187571) | Freshwater lake microbial communities from Lake Michigan, USA - Su13.BD.MM110.DCMD (SPAdes) (version 2) | ecosystem: Environmental > Aquatic > Freshwater > Lake | place: Lake Michigan... | reverse complement strand
TTAAAAAATACTGAATTTAAGGGAAAACTAATTGAAGGTATTAAAGAAAATGAACAAACTACTCCTAAAATTATTTATGATAATGATTTTAAAGAAATTTATCAAAAAAAAAATAATTTTAAAGAAGATCCAAATATGAAAAAAGTATATCATTTTTTACAAAGTTTAATAACAATAAATAATAATCATTATGAATTAATTAGTTCAAAAAATAAGTTAATTTCTATGAGTCAAAATGATAAAGAAACATTAAATAAATTTATTATTAAATCATTTAATAATGGTGATTTTAAATTTAATAATTTAGTTATTTTAGACTCTATTGTTTTCTTAGAAAATGCTAGAGGTAAAGAAATTAGACCTTTTAGAATTAGTGGTGATGTATACATCAATAAAGAACCAATAGGTAAAATAACATTACATTTAGAAGTATTTATTCGTTCTGATAGTACATTTTATGGACCATTTAATTCTGGATTTCCAACATTTACACGAATTAAATTAATTAGAAAAGATAAAATAGCTACTCCTATTTCTGAAATACCTAATATGACTGATAATGATTATGATGAATTAGTTGCAACAGATAATAGTTTAATACCAGATTCTATAAATTTTTCAACTGAAGAAAGTGGAACTGGTTATTCTGAATAAAAATTATTCATCGGAATCTTTTTCTTTAATATTTTCTCTCATTACTTTAAAAAATTGATCATTCTTTAAAATTTCATCAGCTATTAAATACTCATCATTAACTAATATTCTTCCTTTTTCACTTACTAATTTACCACTTTTATATTTTTCTGGAATAACACGATTTACAAATTCTTTAACTTTTTCTGGTATTTCTGGTTCAGTCCAGAATTCTGGAAAAAATCCTTTTCTTGTTAATGTATTAAAAAAATAATGTATATCATAATATCTATTTTGTTGTGGTGTTATATTTATTTTATTAGTCCATTCTGCTTCTACTTTTGAATTATTTACAAGTTTTGGTATACACGCAAAATCAAAATCCCATAATTTTATTTGAAACCCAATATTTGGAACAATATATATTTGACCATTGATTACATATTTATATTTTTTTTTTGACATATCAATTAAATTAATTAATAAATTATTTCCTTTCAAGTCATTGTGTCTAAAAGATGGATATTTTGCTTGAATAATTGCTAATACTGATAAAAATTGATAAAATATGGTCCGCCAATGTCTAATTTTAAATGATTTATAATTTTTTCTAAGATAATCCAATAAATCACCTCCATTTGCCCACTCTGAAATTAAAACAGATACATTTTGATAGTATTCACCATTTTGATATTTTTCTAAAAATTGATCGAATTTTTTACTTTCTACTAAATTTGATTTGGCTAATGATAAAAATGGTTTAATTGATGTATTAAATGTTGCAATTGGTAAAACAATATGCGGAGTTTCCGATTTTCTTACAAATTGAGATAATAATTTAATCATCATTAACTCTGCATTTTCTGGTCTTTTAATATTATACATATCTCCATAATTTTCTTTTTTTGGATATGCAACAATTTTTACTGCATACGATTTTCTTAAATCATTTGTACCATCTTCTAAAGGTGGATAAACACCTTTAAATGTATGACCAGTTGATCCACTTTTAATATATAATAATTTTCCACCTAATTCAGTAATTGCTTTTGAAAAATCTATATATTTTTTTGGCATTAAATCTCTAATATCTTCTGATTTTGTTTGCTCTGTTTCAGAACTTGATTTTGTATCTAATATTGATTCTACATGTTTACCTTCAAGCATTTTATTTATTTGAGTAATTCTTTCTGGTATTAAGTTATAATTCTTTTTATCCATAAATTAATATATTGTATATTTTTATTAAATAAAAACTTTTTATATAATTTTAATTAAAAATTAAATTTTCACAAAGTCTATTTCTAAAATTATCTTCTTTAGAAAGTTCATCTTGATATTTCATATATATATATTTAATTAAATCTATTTCAAGTGGTGGTAATTTAGGTATTATCATCCAATATTTAGATTTATTTAAATAATCTTGTTCAAAATCTATTGGATATAAATGAGATAATGATGAATGATAATTTGTCATTAATTTTTTTAAATTATTTGGTAATAAATAATTAGATTGTTGAGGTAATACAGATAATAATTGTACAAATGGTTTTAATGGTTTACCTTCGTCAAATTTAATGTTATTTATTTTAACTTTATTTAAATATTTTTTAATATCAGAAATAAATGGTGGATTTTCAAATGGAAAATACCATTCCCAAGATGGACATTTATCAAAATAATAGAGTGTTACCCATTTAATTCCTATTAAATAATTTTTTACTAATTGTTCACTTAAATTTTCTATACTTTTATCTGATTCACAACCAAAATAATGATTATAATATCTTTTTCTCCATTCATTTGGATTATCAGAACCTAATAAAACAGGGTCTTCAAATTTAAATTGTAAATTTTCAATTCTAAATATTTCTTGTTCATAAGAATCATTTGAATTACATTTTATTCTTCTTTTTCCTTCTGTATAATGTTCTCTTAATATTACTTCTTCTTTCTCTGCTAATTTATTAATAATTTTTTCAAAAAAATCTAAATTAATTATAATTTTTTTATTAATATCAAGTAAATATTTATCTTTTGTGTCTTCAAGTTCAAAAAATACTTCCATATAAGCTTCAACTAAATATTCTATACCATTTTTATGTATATTTAATGAAGGTAAATGTGGTAAAAAATCATTACCTAATAAATAACATAAAAATATAAAATCATTAATTAATTTAGTATCATCTAATTTTACATCAATTGGTTCTATTAAATTTTCTTGATATTGTATATTCATCATTTTTACAATACATTCTTTCATAATTCTAATTGAAATATAGTTTAATGCATCAACCGAATTATTTTTATCCATTTGATTAGCTTCCCGTAATAAATATATTTTATCACTATTTGTACTTAATGCTAAGAAAATTAAATCAGCATCTAAACCATATAATACATATTTAAAATCGTTTTGTTCTTTTTGATTTTCACGAATAAATTGTAATAATTTATGTTCACCTTCTGCTGGTGTATTACAAGAAGAATAAATTATTTTAACTTTTTGTATTTTAGCCCAATCAATTATTTTATAATGTAATTTTTCCATAAATACTGTTCCTGGCGTAATTGCACTATTATTCCAAAATACTGGAATTGGTTTATTATGTTTTTTACGAATTTTATCATATAATTCTTTATCATGAATTGATTTAAAACGTCTACTACGTTGTTGTTTAATTTTAGCTACAGGCGCAACTCCATCTATTGCAATAAAAACTCCTTTTTTTGGTTTGACATAATCAATTAAATATGTTATATATTCTAAAACTTTATTAATCATCTTTCCTTCTAATATTTCAATATTAGTTATTTCTGAATTTTCTGCTAAAATTTTAAAACACATTGGGTGTATTAAACAATTAGTATCTATTAAAAAATAATCAATTTCATTTAATTCTGAAATAATTTCGTCTACTTCTTTATCATTCGCTAATAATTTTTCTTTTTGAAAAACAAAATGCGATTGTCTATAATTTTTCCATAACCATAAAAAAAATCCGGGTACTCCCATTTAATATTATAAGTATAATATTAAATACAAGTTTAAATAGTTTCAATTTTTTATTATAAAATTCGAAATATTATGATTTAGATTAATATTTATATTTTCATAAGGAAACATAAACAAATATTTTTCAGATAATCTTTGAAATAATAAATTATTTTGAATTAACCAATCAATATGATAACCAATTAATTCAGAATCAATATAAAAATTATTTAAATTATCTTCTTTAATAATTATTAATTTATCTATTTCTTTATTAATTTTATTTAAAAATTTATTAATTCTTTCTTTATTATAAATTTCAGGTATTAAATAAAAATCTACAATAATTTCATCTTTAATATCTAATATTAAATTAAAATTATTTTTATAGTTATAGTATAAAAAACATTTTAATAAATTCTCAGAAATATCAATATCATCTATTATTTTTATATTTTTATTTAAAAAATTAAAAATTAATTTTTTTTCATTTAATATATATATAATTTCATTTATATAATTGTTTTCTTCTTCTATATCTATTAAAAATTGAATAGAATATTTATATTCAAATAATTCTGTTTGATATATTTCATTAAATAAAATATTATTAGAAAAATTTATTAAATTATAATCTTTTTTTATTATTTCATTTTCTATATTAATTTGTATAGTAATATTTTCATTAGTTATTAATTTTTTTATTTTTCCAAGTGAAATATTCATTATAATTATAAAATATTTTTTTTATTTTAAAACTAAACTAAATGAATATAAAGAAAAATTGATATTTAATAATACATATAATCAATCTATAAATGTCGTCAATGAATAAATTATATTCTACAGTTTCTACTGTTAAAAAAGAAATTAATACTAAAGAAAAAAAAGTAGATGGTATAGAAATTGATAATACTTTAAAAGCACCAATTTGTTGTATTGTCGGTCACGTTGATGCAGGCAAGACAAGTCTTTTAGATAGACTTCGTAATACTAATATTCAAGAAAAGGAAGTTGGTGGTATTACACAACATATTGGGTCAACTTTTTTTCCTATTGATACTATTAAAAGTAGTTGTAGTTCTATCAAGGGAAAATTTGAAGTTATATGCAATATACCTGGTATTTTGATGATTGATACTCCAGGGCATTCTGAATTTCAAAGTCTTCGTGATGTAGGAACTAGTATATGTGATCTAGGTATTTTAATTATTGATATTGAAGAAAGTATTCAAGAACAAACTAAAGAAGCAATTAAACTTCTTAAAGAAAAAAAAATTCCTTTTGTTGTTGCTGTTACTAAACTAGATAAAATTAATGGTTGGAAAACTACAACATCACCTAATTTACGTGAAGCACTTAAAGAACAATCTAAAGATATGTCTATGATGTTAATGGCAAAATTAGAAGATATTAAATATGATCTTTCTAAAGAAGATATTAATGCAGAATTCTATTTTAAGAATTCTAATCCAAAAAAAATTTATTCTATAGTACCAGTATCTTCAAAAACAGGTGAAGGTATTGCAGATTTATTATCATTACTTGTTTATACTGCACAAAACTGGATGCTTAAAAAAATAATATATCAAGATACCGTTAGTTGCACTATTATGGAATCTAAGTATGATAAACATAATGGATATACTATTGATGTTATTCTAAACAATGGAACAATTAATGTTGGAGATAAATTTGTAGTTTCTACAATAAATGGTCCAAATATTTGCACTGTTCGTAATTTATTAATTCCTTCTGCATTAACTCAACTTGGAAAAAAAACTACTTGGGATTATAAAGATTCTGTTCGTGCATCAATTGGTTGTAAAATTATTGGTTCAAACCTAGATGGTGCATATCCAGGAACACATATTTTTCCAATTAAAACAAGCACCGAAGAAGCCATAAGTAATGCAAATCAAGAGATTAGTGATGTTTGGAAGTCTTATAATTTTATATCTCCTGGTGTTTTTATTGGAACACAAACATTTGGAGAACTTAATGCTGGTTATTCACTTTTTCAAAAAGCTGGTATTAATGTAGCAGGTAGTTATATTGGCGAACCATCAAATAAGTTTATAGACTTAATTCTAATGAAAACAGAAGGAGAAACACTTGCCGAAAATAGAATTTATTTGTATTTTGGTGCATTTAATAATACTGATGTATTTGAATATGCAAAAAAAAATGAGATTACTCTACTTTCTTCAGAAGTAATCTACAAACTTGTTGAATTGTATAAAATAGAAAAAGAAAAAATGATTAAAGCACGTCAGAATACACCAACTAGTAATGCTATTTTTCCAGTTGAAATGACAATTTTAAAACAATATCTTTTTATGAAAGGTGGTTCAGACCATTTAATGTTTGGTGTTAAAATTAAAAAAGGAACTTTATATAAGAATACACCTATTTGTATTCCTGAAAAAAACATTTGTCTTGGAAAAGTTTTAAATATTCAATTTGAACATAAAGAAAAAGAAAAAGGAGAAGAAGGTCAAGAAATTTGTATTCGTCTTGATAATCCAAATCAATTAATAATTCATAGACATATTGAAGTTACTGATAAATTAATTGCTCAACTTTCCCGTGACAGTATTGATATATTAAAACGTGATTATAAAGAAGTAGTTCCTAAAAAAGATTGGCTTTTAATTATAGAACATATAAAACTTCTTAAAATTGAAAAGTAAAATTATATTTATAAGAAAACTTTAGTTTTTTAATATAATTATAATTAAATAATGATAAATTATGATTCATTTAATAATGATTTAAAAAATATTAAGTATAAACATTTATTAATTTTTAAATTTTTAAATTTAATGGAATTTTTAGATGATGATAATGCATCTAAAATTTTAAGTTTATTAATAAATAATTATTCAGATATATTTATTAAATATTCATTTTATGAAATAAGTAAATATATTCCAATAAAAAGATATACTAAAACACAAACTATTTTAATTACTTTCTATGAATTAATGAAAGAAAAAACTCAATTAATTATATCTTTATCAAAATGGAATTTAGCTTATAAAAATAAAATTTACTGGATAAAAGACAATAAATATCAAATAGAACATTTATTAAATTTAAAACTAATTGTTAAATCTTTATTTGATTGTGCTTTTGGAGAGCAATTATTTGGAATTAAAATAATACCAATAGTTAAAGCAAATATAAATAATAGTAAAAAGTTAATTTTTGAAAATGTAATCCAAAGTTTAACTAAATTATATAAATTATTAGGACATAATTTTTTTAAAATAGCAAATATTCAAACAATGATAATAAATGATTTTTATTATTTAAAAGATGATGAGAAAATTAGATATATTGTATTAGTTCAAACTAGAACTTTAAATCTAATAGATCAAACTATAGAAAATTATGAAAAATTGAATATGATAAATTTAAAAATAGATAATTTATTAAACCCATTTTTAATTTATATAGAAAATGATACAGTTTCTGATTATGATGTTGAAGATATAAAAAATTTTTTATAAAATTAATTTGAAAATAAAATTTGCCCCATTCCTTTTTCTACAACAAAAAAATTATAACTTCTTGCATAAAATTTAAGAAAAATACCAAGTTCATTTGGATTAATTTTATTATCATTAATTTCATCAAAATATTCTTCTATAAATTTTAAATTTAAATTAAAATTTATTAATTTACCTTTTAATATTGTAAAATTAACAGTTCCTGAAGGTTGTATTGCTTCTGGAAAAATACCAAAATTATAAGCTGAAACACCTTTAGGTAATAAATTATTATAATATTTATATGATTGTAATTCATTATAAAATGTATCTGTTAATTTTGGTTTTGTTAGTTGCATTTGATTTAATGAAATATTATAACTAGAATATATATTATTTTCAAAAAATTTAGTATAATCATATTGGGTATATATTTTTCCAAATTCACACAATCCATTTAAAAATAGTTTTGGTTGAGTTGTCCATAATAAATCTTTTGTTGGTCTATCTAAACTAAGTTCTCCATTAAATAATAATCTTCTATTTAAGTCAAATAAGTTTTCTTGAAATAATTCAATAACATATTCTAATTTTGATGAACTAAACTTGCTTCTTTCTATATCATCTAAATAAATACATTCTGTTATTAATTTAATTTTTGGTTTGTCTATTAAACTATAATATTGATTATAATTATTAAAAAAATCTCTATCTAATATTTCACGTATTTCATTTGATGATGGTTCATAATTAATTTTATATCTAATCCATTCATTTAATCCCATATATCCTCCATTTAAATCTATATTACCTCCATTATTATAAATACTTTGATATTTTATATAATTACCATTAGTATCTTTACCATAACTTTTTATTATTTCAAATAGAGTATCAATTTTATCTTCTCTGGCTAATGAAGGATATTGTAAAATTAATAATTGATAATTAATATAAGAACAATAATATGTAGCTAATTTACTATAATTATCGTAATTATATTTATCCCAAATTAATTTTTGATGAATTGTTTTATTAAAAGGAATAGTTATTTTTAGTAAATTATAATATTCTTTTTCATAATCTCTAAAATATATTAAATTTTTTAATTTATTTAATTTTAAATTAATTGAAATACTAGAATTTGATAAAGCAACAGATGGTAATGATGAACCAATATCTTTGCAAAACCAAAAATTTAATGGTAATAATAATGTAGTTGAATTTTTTTTATAATTATTAAATGAAATTAAATTATCGTTATTTCCAATCATTGAATTATATATTTTTTTTTGTTCTTCTTTTAGATGATGTGTTTGATAAATAAAAGAATGGTCTGCACTATATTTTTCAATAACTTGACCTCCTATTTCAACTTCAAAATCAGTAAAAAAATAATGAGCTAGATTTTCAATCCAAGCAAAATTTACATTTTTATTTTTTAATTGATTGTATTTATTTTCATTAAACTTATAATTTGAATGATAATATTTTAAATTATCTACCATATTTTTATAATATTTATTAATAGCCATTTTTAAATTAGATATTTTTATATTTATTGTTTCATCGTAATCAACATACTCATCTGAAACTATAGAATAATCTAATTGTAAAATATAACCACTTAAATTAATATCTATATATATATTATCAAAAATTAAATTAATTAATTCATCTTTTAATTTTTTATATTTTGTATTAAATTTAATTGTATTTTGTTTAATAATTGTTAAATTAATATTAATAGAATCTAAAAAACTAATTAATATTTGATATAATTGAATTTCAATCATACAAAATTTTTTTAAATTTTCATATAAAGTTTTCCATTTATTTATATTTTTTATAATATTTTCTAATTCATTTTGTTTTAAAGCAGTTATTTGTGTACTTTCTATAAAAGATAGAGATGGTATTTCAATTTCAACATAACATTTTGAAATTAAATCTGAAATATTATTTAATTTAAATGAAATTCTATTATCATATTCGGGTTGTTGATCTGGAATATTTTCTATTAATTCAATACTAAAAATTGTATGTCTTCTATAAACTTTTTTAAAATAAGTAATTTGTGGATTAAATGTTAAGTATCCATCTTGTTTTCCAAATGATACTAATTGTATTAAACCGCCGGTCATTAATAATTTAATAAGTCTTAGTTTTAAATTATTATAAATTTTTTATTTAAAATTTAATTAATAAATTTTTTTATAATTATTTCAAAAAATATATAACTAATTAAAAATGCAACTTGATCTATAAAATCATTAATTGTAAATTGATTATATAAAAATAAAATAATTAAATAATTTGATAATAATACTTTACAAATATAATAAAATAATAATTGATAATTATTAAACTTTATTAAAAAATCAGATAAAATAATATCAGATATAAAGTAAATTATTACAATCATTAATGTTTTATATAACCACAATGAATTAATATTAATAAATCCACTTTCAAGTAAATTTGTAATAATTTTTGATATAACAAATAATGAGGTTAATCTTAATAAATCCATAATTGGTTGTTTAAATCTAGAATCATATGAAAATTGTAAAATATAATTTTCAATAAATATCATATAAAATATATATGCTAGTAAAATTGCACATGCTGAATACAACCAATTATTTGAAAATAATTCAGTACCTTTTAAATAATGACTTATTAATTCAGAAATGATAACTATATTTAATATAAAAATAAATCTATATTTTATTATAGAAATTTTTGACGTTGTTAACATTATTAATTAATATTAGATATTATCATTATAAATTATAAAATTTAAATTATAATTATAATCTATTTAGAGTGTGTTTATAATATATAAATATATTTACTTTAGATAATGGGACTACTTGATTTTAAATTTTTAATATTGCTAGGTTTAGCTATAGTAATATATTTTTTATATAAAGAATTAGAATTACATCGCGACCGTTTAACTTTTTGTGAAGAAAAAATTAAAGAACTAAAACATTTAACATTTAATGAAAATAATATAACTACTTTACCTCCTCTCACACCTCATCCTTCCTATCCTCTCCAACAGCCTCTCCAACAGCCTCTCCAACAGTCTCTTCAACAGCCTCTCCAACAGCCTCTTCAACAACCTCTTCAACAGCCTCTTCAACCGCCTCTTCAACAGCCTCTTCAACAGCCTCTTCAACAACTACTCCGACAGCCTCTTCCATCACCCAATCCTCCTCCATCTTATCCATCTTATCCATCCCCTCCACAATATGATAAAATTACTTCTATTCAAAATAAAACTGTAAATGATGAAAATAAAAATTTATCTATTTTATTACCAATGAAAACTTTAAATCAACCTGTTAAGAATACAACAGAAACTTGTTTAGAAGAATCATCTAATTCCGAAAGTTCAGAAAATTCTGAAAATTTAGAAAGTGTAACTTTTTCATCACTTTCTGAAAATAAAAATTCTAACTTTAAAAATAATTCAGAATCAAAAAGAGAATCAGAATCTAAACATTTAGAAATTTATTCTAATGATAATGATAATAATTTAGAAACAACTATTTCGGATTCATTAATGGTATCTAAAAATATATCAGATTTAAGTGAATTTTATAAAAAAACAGACATTTTAATTTCAGAAAATTCAGAAAGTTCAAAAATATCACAACAAATTATAAATAATACTGAAAAAAGTGATTCAGAAAATAATAATTTAGAACAACAAATTATAAATTATACTGAAAAAAGTGATTCAGAAAATAATAATATAGAACAACAAATTATAAATAATACTGAAAATAATAATATAGAACAACAAATTATAAATAATACTGAAAATAATAATATAGAACAAGAAATTATAAATTATATTGAAAATAATAATATAGAACAACAAATTATAAATAATACTGAAAATAATAATTTAGAACAAATTATAAATAATACTGAAAAAAGTGATTTGAAAAATAATAATAATATAGAACAACAAATTATAAATAATACTGAAAATAATAATTTAGAACAAATTATAAATAATACTGAAAATAATAATATAGAACAACAAATTATAAATTATACTGAAAAAAGTAATTTAGAAAATAATAATAATTTAGAAAATAATAATAATTTAGAACAACAAATTATAAATAATACTGAAAAAAATGATTCAGAAAATAATAATTTAGAACAAAAAATAATAATAATTGATTTAGAACAAAAAATAGTAATAAGTGATTCTGAACAAATAGTAATTTCAGAAAGTAATAACAGTGAAAAAAGTGATTCAAATATATTATCCAAAATGAAATATCTTGAATTACAAAATATAGCAAAAAAAAAAAAATTAAGTTTAGATAAAAAAGTTAATGGACAACAAAAAAAGAAAACTAAACAAGACTTAATTGACGAATTATCTAAGAATTAATTAATAAAGAAAAAATATCTAATTATAATTATATAATGGACAATCGATACTGGTCTAATGGATGCCCTGCATTAATGCAAGATGGTCGTTTTATCACAAACTATGTGAGATTTAATATTATTGATCAAATGATAAAAAATGTAAATGATATAAATTCTAGCCATGATTATCGTTTATTTTTACAAAAAAATGGCGATAGTATTATTAATAAAGAAAGAGATTATATTATTAAAAATAATACATGTGAGGTAAATGGTAAATGCGTAAATTTAAGTAATAATTTTTAGTGTGTTACTTGTTATAATTAATTTAACTAAATATGTTAAATAGAAATACTTTCCAATGATATTACCCATTTTGAAGTTTTTGCACTAATTATTGGATCATCTGAAATTACCATAATTAGATTATTATTTATTATTGTCATTGTTCTTATAGTCCAATTAGTAGGATAAGATGAAAATAATATATTTGTAGTAAAAAAAACGGTATTAGTATCATTTATTATTCTAGAATACCCTTGAAATATAATATGTGATGAATTACTAATATCTGAAACTGATACAATTTTACCTGTAAATGTTAAACTATCCGTAGAATTATTAATAATATTACAAAAATATACATTCATTGATATATCTGTAATACCTATTGTAACTTTTTTTAAATATTTTTTTTCATAATCATTAGAACTAGTATTATATACAAGAATCGCATTACTTGAATTATCACTATAGGTAGTATTATATAATTTTAATCTATCATTAAATTTTATCTCAGGTGTATTATTTAATAAATTAATATTAGCTGATGTATCAATACTAGTACTATTAATAGTAATAATATTAAAAGAACCATTATTAATCTGTAAATTAGAACCAAATTTAATAATACCATTTGCAGATAAATCTAATGGTTTATAAAATTTAATATTATTATTTAAAAAACCAATATAATTAGTAGTATCTTTTATAATTAATTCATTACCTGTAGTAAATTTAATATTTGGTGTATTATTTAATAAATTAATATTAGCTGATGTATCAATACTAGTACTATTAATGGTAATAATATTAAAAGAACCATTATTAATCTGTAAATTAGAACCAAATTTAATAATACCATTTGCAGATAAATCTAATGGTTTATAAAATTTAATATTATTATTAGAAAAATCAAGATAACCTTCTATTTTTATTTCTGGTATTTGAATATTTAATGATTTTGCTTTAAAAATACTATCATTAGATAATAAATAATTAAAAGATAAATCTTGATTAGTGATTTGTAATTTATTATTAATTATAATTTGATTATCTGTAGATGTTTTTTTATTAATTAAATCTACATATAAAATAGAAGTATTTATAATATTTACATTAGCATTATCAGATGTAATATTATTAGTATTTATATTTTCAATAGTATTTGTATTAATTATATTTAAAATCTCAGAATCATCAATATTTGATTTAAATAATTCTTTTTGTCTATACGTTAAATTTCTTGGAACTAAAGATTTAGAATTTCCATTATTTATTAATGATATATCCCCGTATTTTAACATTAATATATATATAGTTAATTTTTTAAATAAATAATTTAATGAAATTTTATTTATGATATATATTAATGGCAAAAAAAGTAGATTTAATTAATCAACCATATAGACCAATTTTAACTATACCAAAAGAGAAAATAGAATCTTTGTTTTCTTTAATGAATCTAATGGATACTCAACAGATTAAACAATTTTCTATGGTTAATAATGTTCCTTTAAATGTTAATGATATAAATGGAGAAAATTTAATTCATAAAGCAATTAATAATGAAAATATATTAAAAAAAGAATTTCATCGCCTTAATATTATTAAATTTTTAATTCAAAATGATGTAAATCCAGATAAACCAAATAAAGAAAATCAAACACCTTTACATTTAGCTTGTAAAATGCAATATGGTGATATTGTAAAATATTTAATTGAAACCGGTGTTAATGTTAATTATCAAGATAATTATGGAGCAACGCCATTTCATTATGCTTTACAAGGACAACTTAAATTATTAGAATCAGATAAAGAAATTAAAGATTTTATTCCACCTCAAAAAAATGTAGATATAAAAAGAAAAGAGACATTATTAGAAATTAAAAAACAAATTTGGGAGTTAATAAAAGAAAATAATTTTATTAAATCAATAGAAAAAACAATTCATAGTACAGTATTTGATAATGAAATAAAAAAGCACTCTATTGAATTATATACAAAAATATCAACTAAAATAACAGAAACTGGAGAAATTAATTATTTTAAAAGTATAAAAGAAGAATTTGATATATTTAAAAATAAAATAAAACCAATTGTTGAAGAAAAATGGTCAAATTTCTCTGAATCATCAGATATTATAATTCATGAAAAAGAAAAAAATTCTTATGATTTTAGTGGTAATAATTTTAGTACTCTTAAAAATATAAATATAAAAGAACAAATTAAAGACAAAATTAAAGATAATAAAAAAGAGATAAAAAATATTTGCAAAAAAATATATACTGATGTATTAAATGATCCTTTTGATATTGATGCAGAAAATACAAAAATAATAAATAATCTTTATTTAAATTTTTATAAGAAACATAAAAATTATTTTAAAGATATAAGTGGACATACTTTAACTATAAATAAACCATTTTCAGATATTAAAAATGATTGGGATAATTTTAATGAAAATGGAATATTTGATGAAAATGCGGTTGATTATGCTGATAATATTATTGATTGGAAAGAATTAACTTTTATGGGAGGCTCACGAATTATTGATATATCATTTAATTATAATTTTATTGATAAACTTTTAGATACTACTGATAACAATGATAAAATATTGTATATATTATGCAATTTTAGTAATGGACATAAAGATGTAAGAAACTTAGATATTTCTAATTTTAAATCTACAGCTAGTTCTGTAGGACTATTCTTTGATCATCTGATAATTAAAATGGCTTATTATAAAATTAATAATTGGGATTTAAATAATATTCTAGAAGAATTAAATGCTACAATAGCACCAGTAGGACTAGGAGGACTACCAGGAGGACTACCAGGAGGACCACCAGGTGATACAGATGGTGCAGATGGTGCAAGTGATGCAGATGGTGCAGATGATGCCAGTGATGTAAGTGATGTAGATGGTGCAAGTGATGGAAGTGATGGAAGTGATGGAAGTGATGTAAGTGATGTAAGTGATGTAAGTGATGCAGGTGGTGCAGATGATGCTAGTGATGCAGGAGGACCACCAGGAGCACCACCAGGAGCACCACCAGGAGCACCACCACCAGGAGCACCACCACCAGGAGCAGTAGGATTTTTAAAATATTTTTATTATAAATGGGAAAAATTATTAAGTCATAAAAATAAAGCTTCTGCAATCTATGCTATGTTTTCTGATTATGTTTGTAATAATCATCCAACTAAATTAACTGGACAAATGTCTTTTATGATATCAATATTAGCTTCTGCATTAAATATTGAAGACCAAACAATTGATAATGCTATTAAGACTTGTATAAAAAAATATTTTATTGAAAAATATTTAAATCAATCAGGACCAACAGATTTAGACCGAATTAAGGCTTCTATAAAAGTTTTATTACATGATAATTTAGAAAATATTGATCATTATAGTATACCTATTGATAATAAATATATTGATGATATTAATAATAAATTAGATAAAATTAATAATATGTTAATTCCTGTTGAAAATAAACAAAATATATTTTTTGAATTAGTCTCTCTAATTACAGAAGCAATAAAAAATATGAAAAATAAACCATTAATACAAGATAGTGTATCTTTAATAACTTATATAAATAATTCTTGTATTAATAATGATATATCTTGTAATTCTATATATGTTAAAATAGATGATTTAAGTAACAATATAATAAGTAATATATCTAATTATTATACTAGACCATCTGGTAATTTAGAAAATCACATTTTTGATTTGATTAAAAATAAAAATAATTTACATTTAATTCCTTATTTATATGTTATAATGGAACAAGAAAAAAATAATGCTATTATATCTATTAAAAAATTAAAAGAATCTAAATATTTAGGTTTATATTACAAAGGATTAATACCTTATATTAATATTAATATTGATATTAGTAAAGGTATATTTTTTGATATATCAAATAAAAAAATTATAATAAATTCTAAACAAAGATATAATTTTTTAACAAATAATACTATTGATGCAGTAAAAAAATTTTTACCTCTAATTGGTAATTATTTAGTAAAGCCTACTACACCTTTTGATAATGCTAAAACTTTTGAATATTATAAGTTTGACATGAAAAGATATAGACCACCAATTAAAGACATAGTAAAAAATGCAAAAGATTATGTTCAATATAAAATAAAAAAAATATTATCTACATTATTATATTCTGCTATATCTGAAAAAAATTTATATACTATTATTGAATCAAATTCAAAATTAAGTGAAGCTTTTACAGATATTTATATATATTTAAGTTTTATATATGATTTTTTAGATGATGGTAAAATAAAAATAGATATTAATAATATTATTAAACATATTAATGAATATAATGCTTATCTTTTATTATATCATTATTTATTTTTATCTAAAAAAATATATAAAATACCAAAATTTAATTATTATTTATTGCCATTACTTGATAAAAAGAATGGTGGTAAATTTATTTATTTTAATGATATAAATAATACAATAGATTTAAATACTGAATATAATGCATATGGAGCTACAGAAACTGTAATTATAGATATATCAAATAATATACAAGCTAATATTAGAAATGCTGATAGTTATTTACGTGTTATGGAAAATATAGAAAATAATATAATATCTGGTAAATATATAATTAAACCAGACAATTTTATACAATCAAAATCAAATAATTTACCTCCATCAATTATTGAAAAATTAAAAGATTTTTATACATATAATATTAAATTATTATTAATAGAATTATATGATAATAGAGATAGAGATAGAAACATATTTGAAAAGATAAAAGAATTAAATAAATATATTAATATTAATAATCCTACAGATATATTTATTGATAATGATATAATGACCTATTTATTTATGTCTAAAATAGTTGAAGAATTAATTAAAGAAAAAATGAAATATTATATTGAATCACAAACTAATCGTATTTTATATAAAGTTATTAAAAAAAAGAATTTAGTACCTTTAACACCTGAAAATACAAATTTAATATTAGCACCTCAAGAGCTTATTTTGAATATGAATATAGATGAAATTACTAATGGTATTAAACATTTTTTTTATAAATATCAATTTTCTAAAGTTAAAAAACCAGAATTAGATAAATTTATAATTTATCCTGACGAATATGCTAATTCTGAAATTTTAAAATTAAAATACGAATTGATAATTAATAATAAAATTTATACAATTTTATTAGAGAATAATAGTAATCCATATATTTTAGATTCTAATAACCAAAGTCCTATTTTTTCATTATTAAAAAATCACATACCACATTTATTAAAAGATATAAAATATCTAAATTACACCGAGTTTACAGAAGTTAACCCATATAATTTTTTATTATCAGAATTAAATAATCATACACATAAATTAACAAATGGTAAAGATAAATATAAATATAAAGATTGGATTGAAAATTTTGTATCATATCAAAAAAATGAGGTTACAACATTAATATTAAGTAATGATAAATTTGGAAATAATGTTTCATTATATTTAGAAGATTCATTTAATGTAATAACATATATAGCAAATCAATATTTAAGTGAAAGTATATATGAAGAGGAAGATATAAATATAAATATTTTAGATTGTGAAAAAGATATATCTAATTATAAAACCTATTTATTTATTAATAAACAAATAAATATTTTAGGAGTTTATAAAAAATTAGGAAATAATATAGTACAAAATATAATTGATAACAACGACATAGAAATAAAAAAAATAAATAATACTTTACAAAAAACAAATAAACAATATAAAACAATACTAGAAAAGAAAATGAAACAATTAAAGGATACAAATAATAATTATAAAAAGCAAATTATAAATACTACCAAATACATAGGTAATCCAGATTTAGATGATGAAAATATATTGAAAAGATATAAACAGTTAGAAAATAATATTTTAACAATATTATTATCAAAATTTATAAATATAGATTTAAATAATTCGTGTGATTTATTAACTTTTAAAATTATTACAATTGAACAACAAATTTTAAATCAGCCATTAGAATATATTATATCAAATTATTCATTAGAAGTAAAACAATTATCAAAATTTTATGAAATAACTAATAAAATAAGTAATATTTACTTTACTTTTAATAAGTATACTGAATACAATCAAGTATTAAAATTTTCTAAAGAATTATTAGAATTTATGACAGAGAGATTTATTTGTTTTCCATATTTTATGTTATTAAATAAAATACTTACATATTATTTTAAAACAATATATGTAATTGATACAGATAGTGACATTTTAGACAAAGTAAATTATTGTTTAACTAATAAAATATTAAAAGAAGATAATCAATCAATAGAAACTATTTTGTATAATCATGTTTCTAAAAAACTTGTATTAAATGCTGTTCAAATTTTTGATAATCAAGAAGAAGAAACTTTATTTTCACCACAATCAACAAAAGACATATTTGATACTCTTGTTAACTTATTAACTATAAATCCGTCATTATCTATTCCTGAAGATTCCCCATTTTTCAAAACAACTATTAAAGAAATTAATTCATATTTTGATATATTTGTTAACAAAACAATATTAAATTGGTTAGTAGTTATTGAGAATGTATTTAAATTCAATATTAACCAAGGAAGAATAATTCAAAGTATTTATAATTTACATTTTAAAATTTTTTAAAGTAGAAATAAAATTTGTTTTCTTTGAATTAATACCAGTATATTTTGGAAAATTAACTAATTCAACTATTTTTAATGTAAAACTATGATCAATATTTCTAAAATCAGGTAAAGAACCATCTCCATATGTTATTCTAATTTTAATTTCATTTAATGTTGAAATAGGAAAATCAAATTCTATTGGAAAATTAATAAATGTATTATATAAAATATCACCAAGTGTACCAGATAATAAAATTTTGGCAAATGCAGGTGATTGATTATAACTATTATTAACTAATTCATAATCATTTAAATATAATAAATAATAATTATTATTACCTGTAAAATTTAATAATAATGATGTGTCAACTATATTTCCAACTGTATTTAATTTTGTATCATTTAAATATGAATCAAAATTTGATATTGTATTTTTATAAGGAGTTATTGCATTTGATTGTCCAACATTTTTAAAACCAATTATATTTCCTATTGTATCTTTATAATTAAATAATAAGCTTATAAGTGCTTTAGTTTTAATATTTATAGCACCTCCGCCTGAATCTGTTAAAGTAGTTTTTAAGTCATTACTTGTTGAAATCTGATTAATAGTTCCAAGTAAAATAGAATAATTATTATTATTTTTATTAATTTCAAAAACATTATGTGTTTTATTTATAAAATTTGATGTAATAATACCAATTGCTGATGCATTTGAAATAGTAACTAAATTATTAGTTTCAACTAAATTGTTTGGATGATTTACAATTAATCTAAAATATTGAATATTATTAATAGTTATTATATCTACTTTTAATGAATTAGGTATATTTTCAGTTTTAAATGCAGAAAAATTTACTTCTTGAGTAAATGAGTTATAACTAATTAAAAAGTCATTAAATATTTTTTTTTCAGTTGTTGATGTTATTCTCTCTATTGCATTCATATTTTTCATTAAAAGAGATATTAAATTTTGTCCATCATAATTTCCTTCAGGAATTTCAGTAGAATAAATATAATTACCATCATCTAAATGTTTCCAATATATTTTGTTATTTTTATTTGGACCAGAATTTTTAATTAAATAATCAATAAATGGAAATTCTGTACTAACAAGTTCAATACGAACAACATTATTAAAATTCTTTTTTAATTTAATTGTATAATTATTTGCATCGGGATATCCCTCTTCAATATTTAGAATTTTCATAATTTGAATTTTTGTTCCTCCTCCCATACCATTTTTTAAAGCTATATAACCTGTTTTTATTGTAAAAATATCTTTATTTAAAACAGATAATACTTCATGATAACCTTGTAATTTTTGATAATTGATTGGATAATCTGCATTAATTGCATTAATAGGTAATCCATATAAATCATTAAATGATATTTTAAAAAAATCAGTTACTTCAATATATTGATTATCATAAGAGAAATAATTAAAAGGTAATTTAATTAAAATATAAGAAGAATCTAAACTTTCAACTGATGAACTATTAAAAAATGTAAGAATAGATTGTGGTATTTCGTTAGTCTGATTAACAATAGAAGCTAAATTAATATCAAATATACCAATTAGAGAATTTATTGGTATATTACCATAAAATTTTTTATCATTTAACATTTCAGGATTAATTACACTAATTTCTATTTGAAGTTTATTTAATAAATTATTATAATTTGTTGTATAATCATGATTTATATTAATAAAACAATATGAATAATTTTGAAATAAATAAATGTTACCACTCAAAATACAACTTTTTCCTTCAACATTTTGAATAATAATTCTATCATTTTCTTTAAATCCATTATTAGGATAATTAATTTCAATTATTTGTAAATCTTGTATAAAAGTAATTGGATCTTTAGGTAAATAATTTATTGATGATGTATAAATATTTTTTGGACTTTTATTTCTAAACATACTATCAATATTAATTAAAGAAACGTTTAATTGTTCTTTTTTATAGAAATTTTCATATTCTTCTGATTGTTTATCTTCTAAAAAATTTTTATTTTTTATTTTATTTTCATTATCTAAATTTATTTCCATTAAATCTTATATCTAAATTACTTTTAGGTAGATTTTTAATTGCGTAAAAATGTAATACATATCTATATATGTATATATGTCATATAAAATTATAGTAGCAAGATATAATGAAAATATTGACTGGTTAAATAGTGAAATGTCAAATTGTATAATATATAATAAAGGTGATAAATTAGATATTAATAATGAAATATTTTTAGAAAATGTAGGAAGAGAAAGTGAAACTTATTTACATTATATAATTACTAATTATTCTAATTTACCCGATGTAGTAGTTTTTACACAAGCAAGAATATCAGATCACAAATATGGTGAGGTAAATTATTTACTAAATATTAAAAATGAAGCATTACAACATAATAAATCAAAAAATTTTTATATACATCTTGAAGGAACAAATAGACATTGTAATAAAACATGGAATTTACGTAAAGATGGTTATTTTTTAAAGGATAATTATAAAAATAATAATCCAATTACATTTGTAGAATGGTTTAAAAATAATATAGATATAAATTATCCAGATCCAATATATATTTATTGGAATGCTATATTTGCTGTTAAAAAAGAAAATATAATAAATAAACCAATTGAATATTATAAAAAATTAATATTAGAAGTAAAACATCATAATGAACCACCTGAGGCACATTTTTTTGAACGTTCTTGGTATTATATATTTAATTAGTTAAAATAAATTTAAAAAAAATTGATTAAATTACTTAAAGACATACATAATTTAAGTATTTAATGTCTAAAAATAGTAAATCAGATACTCTTAAATATGATAAAAAAACCCCTAGAGAACACGTTTTAATTAGACCAGATACTTATGTGGGTGATACAGAACCAACAATAGAACCATTGTATGTTGTTAATGAAGATAAAATTATAAAAGAAAACATTAATTTTACTCCAGGTTTTCTTAAAATAGTTGATGAATTATTAGTTAATGCACGCGATGCTTCAGTAAATGATAAATCTTGTGATACTATTAAAGTAGAATATAATATTGAAGAAGGATATATTAGTGTTTGGAATAATGGAGATAAAGGTATTCCTATTGAAGAGCATCCAGAACATAAAATGTTAGTTCCTACAATGATTTTTGGAGAACTTTTAACAAGTTCAAACTATAATGACGATGAAGAAAGAACAACAGGTGGTCGTAATGGATATGGAAGTAAGTTAGCAAATATATTTTCTACAAAATTTATTATTGAAATTGTTGATGCAAAAAGACATAAAAAATTTATTCAAATTTGGAAAGATAATATGTCTATAGCAGAAGAAGCAATAATATCAAAAAACAAAAATGAAAAATCATATGTTAAAGTAACTTGTTATCCTGATTTTGCACGGTTTAAAATTAAAAATTTAAATAATGATCATCTTAAATTATGTCATCGTCGTGTTATTGATATTGCAGGTGTAACAGATGGTAAATTAAAAGTATATTTTAATGATAAGAAAGTAGAAACAAATACATTTAAATCATATGTTGAACTTTATTACAAAGAAGAAGAAATTTATTATGATTTAGGAGATAGATGGTCAATTGCTTGTTTATACAAGCCTGATGGAGGTGGTGAAGTAATATCATTTGTAAATAGTATTTCAACTTATCGCGGAGGAACTCATTGTAATCATGTAATTGACAATATCATTAAAATTCTTATTAATGATTATATTAAAAAGAAAGATAAAGATATTAAAGTTACTCCAGCATTACTAAAAGAAAATTTAATTTTTTTCATAAATTCGACTATTATTAATCCAGCATTTTCATCACAGACTAAAGATACATTGACTACTAAAGTAGATAAATTTGGTTCCAAATACGAACCATCTCAAGCATTTTTGAAAAAACTTGCTAAATGTGGTATTGTTGAACAAATAATTCAATTAATTAAGTTTAAGGAAAATAGTAATCTGAAGAAAACAGATGGAAAAAAACAACTTAAGCTTACTGGTATTCCCAAGTTAGAAGATGCGAATAAATCAGGCACAAAAGAATCGTATAAATGCACTCTTATTCTAACAGAGGGAGATTCAGCAAAAGCATTTGCAATGGCAGGTCTTGGTATAATTGGACGTGATTATTTTGGTGTATTCCCATTAAAAGGTAAATTACTAAATGTTCGAGAAGCAACTGTAAAACAATTATCTGATAATGAAGAAATTAATAATTTAAAAAAAATTGTTGGTCTGCGTATGGGAGTTAATTATTTAGTAGATGATAATTTTAATCAATTACGATATGGTCGTATCTTAATTTTAACTGATCAAGATGTTGATGGATCTCATATTAAAGGATTATTTATGAATTTTGTGCATTGTACATGGCCGTCATTATTAGAAAGGCAAAATTTTATTACATCATTATCTACACCAATTGTAAAAGCATTTAAGGGTAAACATGTAAAGATTTTTTATAATTTATCTGAATATGATGTTTGGAAAGAATCAGATGATGCTAAAGGATATAAAACTAAATACTATAAGGGTCTTGGTACATCAACAAGTGATGAAGCAAAAGATTATTTTGTAGATATTGAAGATAAATTAATTAATTATTTTTGGCAAAATGTAAATCAAGAATTAAATGAAGAAGAATTAAATGAAGAAGAATCAAATAAAGAAGAATTAAATGAAGAAGAATTAAATGAAGAAGAATTAAATGAAGAAGAATTAAATGAAGACGAATTAAATGAAGACGAATTAAATGAAGACGAATTAAATAAAGACAAATTAAATAAAGACAAATTAAATAAAGGAAAAATACATCCGGATAATAATGCAATAACGTTAGCATTTGAAAAACATCGTGCAGATGATCGTAAAAAATGGTTAATGCTCTATGATAAAAATGAAATCATTAAATATGAAAATAAAAAAGTTTCATATTCTGATTTTATTCATTATGATTTTAAACATTTTTCAATTGATGATAATAAACGTTCGTTACCTTCAATTTTAGATGGGTTAAAACCATCTCAAAGAAAAATTTTATATGGTGCATTTTTACGTGGTTTAGATAAAGATGAAGTTAAAGTATCTCAATTAGCTGGTTTTGTATCAGATAAAGCAGCTTATCACCATGGTGAAATGTCACTTAATGGTGCAATTATTGGTATGGCACAAAATTTTGTTGGTTCAAATAACATTAATATTCTTAAACCAAATGGTCAATTTGGAACAATTTTAAGAGGTGGTAAAGATGCAGCATCTCCTCGTTATATTTGGACTAAATTTGAAGATTTAACAACTAAAATTTTTATGGTTGATGATGAACCAATTTTAAAAAAACAACATGATGATGGAATGCCAATTGAACCAGAAACATATGCTCCTATTATTCCGATGATTCTTATAAATGGAACTAAAGGTATTGGAACTGGGTTTTCAACAACTATCCCACCTTTTAATCCTAAAGATATTGTTAAAAGTATTCGTAATAAAATTAATGGAAAACCAATTGAAACATTAAAACCTTGGTGGCAAGGTTTTACTGGTAGTATAACAGATAATAAAAACGATATGAGTTTTGAAACATCTTATACTGTTTCCGGTACATGGAAAATTAAAGGTAATAAACTAATTATAACTGAATTACCTATTGGTGAATGGACTTCTGATTATAAAGAATTTTTAGAAAAAATGTTACAAGATGTGTGTAGTAAAAAAGATAAGAAAGATAATCCATTCAAAGGATATATTGATAATAATACTGATACAAAAGTTTATTTTGAACTTGAATTTGAAGATAACTTTTTAGAAGAATTAGATAGTATTAAAATAGAAAAAATGTTCCATTTAAATAAACGTTTTTCTCTAGGTAATATGCATTTATATAATTATAATGGAACTATTACACGTTATGAAACAATTTATGATATTATTAATGAATTTTATGATGTTCGACTTGACTTGTATCAAAAAAGAAAAGATAATAAATTAGAAAATTTAGAATATTACCTTAAATTAATAAGTTTTAAAGTTAAATTCATTTTAATGATTATTAATAAGAAACTTGAAATTAATAATAAAAAGAAATCTGAAATTGAAGAAAAACTTATTGAATTAAAGTTTATTAAAATTGAAGATTCGTATAATTATTTATTAAGTATGCCTATTTATAATTTAACTCAAGAAAAAATTGAAGAATTAAAGAAACAAGAAAAAGAAAAACAAACTGAATATGATACTTTAGTTAAAATGAAACCACACGATTTATGGTTAATAGATTTAGATGACTTTGAAAATGCATATGATAATTGGATACAAATTAAAAAAGAAAAAGAAAATAATAATGTATCTCAAAAAAAAGTTAAAAAAGTAAAAAAGTAAAAAAATTTAATTTAAAGAATATTTTTTAATTATTTTTAATGGGTAAGAATAAACATAAAAATAATCAATTAAATAACCAATTAACCAACAAGCTTCAACCAACTGTATCAATTATTACAATAACACAATTAAAAAGATTTAGTTGTTTAGAAATTGCAAGAGATTTAATTAAGGAACAAACTTATAAAAATATTTTTGAATGGGTAATAGTAGAAGGAAGTAAAACACAAGAAGATGCAATATTAAATAATGAAAACATAAAAAAATTTATAGAAAATTCTGATTTAGATTTTCCAATAGTTTATGTTGAATGGGCTAATGTTAAATTAGGTGAATTACGTAATAGAGGTAATAAAACATGTAAAGGTGATATTACTGTCGTATTTGATGATGATGATTATTATTTTCCAGATCGTATTGAACACGCAGTTGATAAATTAATAAATTCACCTGCTAAAATCGCAGGTTGTTCTGCAGTAATGATATACGATTACTTTTTAGATAGATTATATAAATTTAAACAATTTAATCCTAATCATTCAACAAATAATTGTATGGCTTGGAAGAAAGAATATTTAGAAAATAATACACACGATTCAAATAAAGAAATGGCAGAAGAAGCTTCATTTACTAAAGATTTTTCACAACAAATGGTTCAATTAGAATCAGAACATACTATTATTGTATCAAGTCATGATGGAAATACATTTAATAAAAGAGAACTTTTAGTTGGTGGTACTCACAAACTTAATCCAACATTAAATGAAGTTCCAAATATTCATAAATATATTAAGGAACCTTATTATAGTAAATATAAACAATTATTTATAAAACCAGAAAAATCAAAATACGACATTATCTATTTTGCTGGTGGTTTTTCAATTAAATGGGATCCTCGTGATATGTCATTAGGTGGTTCTGAACAAGCAATTGTTAATTTAGTTAATAATTGGGTAAAAATGGGAAAAAGGGTAGCCGTTTATGGTGAAGTTCCTGAAATTAACTTTAATGGTGTTGATTATATAAGTTGGAAAAAATTTAGATTTGAGGATGAACATAATATTGTAATTTTATGGAGATTATATGGTTTATGGTGCGGTGCTCCATATCCTATTAAAGCTAAACAAATTTTGTTAGATTGTCACGATAACTTTGGTGGACAATTTCCAGAATCTTGGGAAAAATATGGCAAAAAAGTAGTAAATAAAATTTTATTTAAGAGTTATTTTCATAAAGAGGAATTTGAAAAATGTTGTGATACTAAAATATCATCTGATAAATATGTAATTATACCTAATGGTATTAGAGTAGAAGGATTTTTAGAAAATAAAGAAAAAATTCAAAGAGAACCTTTTCGTTTTTGTTATTGTAGTTGTTATAGAAGAGGTATTATTGAAATAGTAAAATATATGTGGCCAATTATTTATCAATTAGAACCTAGAGCAGAACTACATGTATATTATGGTATGGAAAATATAAAAGATGAACAATCTGTAAATGTATTAAGAGAAGTTTTATCACAACCAGGTGTTATGGACCATGGTAGACAACCATTAGAAATTATAGCAAGAGAAAAACATCGTTCGAGTTTTCAATTATATGTAACAAATACTCCAATTGAAATTGATTGTATTTCAATTCGTGAAAGTTTAGCTACTGGATGTATACCTTTATTATCTAATTTTGGTGTATTTAAAGATAGAGAAGGTATTCATTTTGATTTAAATCCAACAGATAGTAGAAGTTATCAAAATATTGCATTAAAGATTAGTCAATTAATGAAGCAACCAGAACTATTAAATGGATATAGAGACAAAATTAAAAAATCACCATTATTAATTAATTGGGAAGAAGTGGCAAAAGAATGGATTAAATTAATAAATTAAACTTTGTTAAGTTAAAAAATTGATATAAAGATATTATAAATAATAGTAATTAATTATAATATGAATGATAAACATAGTATTGAATTTCAAATTTATGATTGGTTAGAAGATCATTATATAGAAACATCTGATGAAGATAGTGACAATGATAATAATAAAAAAATGGGTGAATTTATTATACATGTATTTGGTAGAACAATGAATGGTAAATCAGTATATGCAAAAATTACCGAGTTTACTCCCTATTTTTATATTGAACTACCATCTAATTGGATTAGTTTAGATAAAACAAAAATTGAAATTAAATTAAACCAATTCAAAGAATATCTATTAAGTTATTATAATAAAAAAATTTGGTCAAAATTTAAATCTACATTACTTGACATACAATATATAAAAGCAAAGAAAGCAGAAGGTTTTACCAATGATTCAGAATTTAAATTTGCTAGATTAACTTTTAATAATGCTGATGGTATGAAAAAGTTTAGAATGTTCTTTGAAGAAAATGAAGTAGATTTTGAATTTAAAAAATATAAATTTAAAACATATGAAGCTAATTTACCGCCAATGTTTCGTTGTTTTCATAATCGAAATATTTCAGGATGTGCTTGGGTAGAAACTTCAATATACATACAAGTTAAAAATGAATCATTAAAAGAAAGTTATTGTGATATTGAACTTGAAATAAATTGGAGAGATTTAAATCCTATACAAAAGGATGTAAATGCTCCATTGCGTATTGCTTCCTTTGATATTGAATGTTATTCTCATGATGGTCAATTTCCTCAAGCTAATAGAGAAAAAGATAAAGTAATTCAAATTGGTGTGACTTATACTTATTTAGGTCAATCAGAACCATATCGTCAATATATTGCTTGTTTAAATGAAACAGCTCCTTTTGATGAAAAAACAATATTAAAATCATTTGATGATGAAGGTAATTTATTTTTAGATTTTAAACAAGAATTAATTGATTCAGATTGTGATATTATAACAGGTTATAATATTTTTTATTTTGATGAAAAATATTTATATGACCGTGCAGACCAAATATTGGGTATTAAAGAAGAAATGAGTTTTATGAGTAAATTAAAGAAACGTTATTGTAACTTTAAAGAAATGAAATTAGCATCAAGTGCATTAGGTGAAAACTTACTTCGTTTCTGGGATACTCCTGGGCGAGTTCATATCGATTTAATGAAAGATATTCAAAAAACTTTCAGTTTATCGTGTTATAAACTTGATTATGTAGCTGCTCATTTTATTCGTGGTGAAGTAAAAAATGTTAAAGAAATAGATAATTTTATTTTTGAATTAGAATGTTCTTCGGTTGATGATGTTTGTTTACAAGATTATATTCACTTAGAAGTAATAAAAGGTTTTGTATCAGATGAAGTAGGTGAAAAATATATTGTAACAAATATTGATAAATCAAATAAAAAACTTTATGTAAAAGGTAAAAATAATAATCTTTTATTACAAGATTTAAAATTAGCAAAAGAAACAGGAGGAGGTAAAATTTTCTGGTCTCAAGCAAAAGATGATGTAGGACCAAAAGAAATTTTTAAATTCCAAAGAGGAAGTCCTCAAGATCGGTCTATTGTAGCCAAGTATTGTGTGAAAGATTGTAAGCTAGTTAATCTATTAATTAATAAATTAGAAGTTATTACTAAGAATATTGAAATGGCTAATGTATGTAGTGTACCTTTAACTTATTTATTCATTCGTGGTCAAGGAATTAAAATTTTTTCACTATGTTTAAAAGAATTTAAAGAACAAGGGTATATATTTCCAGTTATTAAAATGCAAAAACTTAAAATTTGTAAAATATGTAATAAAGAGACAAAAGGATATAATTGTCCTATTTGTAAAAGTAAAAATTTAGAAGAAGTTGAATCAGATAATTCATATGAAGGTGCTATTGTTTTTGACCCAGTACCTACAGTAGATTATGAAGCTTATGTAACTAAAGATTATAATTCACTATATCCCTCTTCAATTATTCAAAAAAATATGTCACATGAAACTATAGTAGAAAATGAAATTTATGATAATTTACCCAATATTGAATATTATAATGCGCAATTTATTGATTCAGATGGTAGTATTCAATATCGTAGATATGCTAAAAAAAATAATAAACTCGGAGTTATTCCATTAATTCTTGATAAACTATTAAAAGAACGTAAAATTATTAAAAAATTAATGGAAGCTGAAGAGAATCCTTTTAAAGCTAAAATTTATGATGCAAAACAAATAGCTTTAAAAGTAACAGCTAATTCGCTCTATGGGCAATTAGGTGCTGCAACATCTCCTGTATGTAAACGAGATATTGCCGCATGTACAACTTCAACAGGTCGCGAAATGTTAATTCTTGGTAAAAAATACGACGAAGAAATTTTACCTTGGTTAATTAATGGTATGAAGAAAGCACTTGAAGAAAATGATAATGATAAATTTATGGAATTTGTAAAAATGGAACTTAAAAATTATACAGGAGAATATGCAGAAAACTTTATTAAATCTCTTAAAAAATATCTTATGGAAGATATTAGATGTAATACTACCCAACCAGTTGTAAGATATGGTGATAGTGTTATTGGAGATACACCATTATTATTAAGAAATAAAAATACTAATGAAATAATAATTAAAAAAATATCTGATTTAGGAATTAAATGGATAACAATGGAAGAAAATGGTAAAGAAGAAAAAGAATCTTGTGAAATTATACAGTATGAATCTTGGACAGAAAAAGGTTGGACTGATATAACACGAGTAATTCGTCATAAGTTATCAAATAATAAAAAATTATATTCTATAAATTCTAATTCTGGTTTTGTTGTTGTTACTGATGAACATTCATTATTAGATAAATATGGAAATATTATAAAACCAAATGAAATATCAAATGAAACAGAACTTTTAGAATCATTTCCAGCAAAAGAATTAATTAAAGATATTAAATTTTTAAATGAAAATGAAATACAAAAAGAATCAAATAATCAAATATTTGCAATGAATTATTATTTATATTTAATAATGAATGAAAAACAACCATATGTTAAATATAATAATGATAAATTTATAGTTGATTATAATAATCAATTAAATGAAGAAATAATTGTTTGTGAATGGGAAAAACAAGAAGAATATGTATATGACTTAACAACAAGTAATCATCATTTTCAAGCAGGTATTGGTAATATTATTGTTCATAATACCGATTCTAATTTTTCATCATATCGTTTTAGAGAAGATATAGAAAAAGTAGATGATAAAGAATCATTAATTATATGGAAAGAAATCATTGCATTTTCAAAAGAATTTATTAAACCATATATACCAATTGAATATCAAGAAAAATGGTGTCAATTACATGACAAGTATTATGGAGAAGATAAAATTACAAATTTATCATTACCTATATCACCTCAAGTTCAACCGGTGCCAAAACATTGGAAAAATATTATACCAATTGATGAAAGATTAAAACAATATTTAAAAGAATATATGGAAGAATCATATTTAAGTTGGTTATGGACACTTCAAGAAATTGTTCTAAAAGATTACCCTAATATGGATTATAAATTAAATCAATGGGCGCAATATCAATTAGGAAAGATTAGACTAACAGCAAATGATTATACAGATGAAACAATTAAAAGTTATAGTAATAGAATTAAAGAAATAAATTTAGAATTAAGAAAATTAAATGAAAAAATTAAAAAAGAAAGTTTAGACTCAAGTTTATTCAAAGAAGAAATAGAAATTAAAATAAAAGAACAAGAAGAAAAACAAATAATATTTAATGATTTAAATAATAAACGTATTACAATTGAAACTAAAATTAGAAATTTTTCATTAACTATTCTTAAAGAATATTGGATTCAACCTTGGTGGGATTTAGTTGATGGTAAAAAAGTTTTTAACGTTGAAATTTATAAAGGTGGAAAAGCAATTACTGATAAACGTTCTTTAGACTTATCTATGGAAATGGGTAAAATATCTGGAGAATTAATTAAAAGTCGTTTACCATTTCCACATAATTTTGCATATGAAAAGACTTTTTGGCCTTTTCTAATTTTATGTAAAAAAAAATATGTAGGTAATAAATATGAAAATAACCCAAATAAATATAAACAAGATTTTATGGGTATTGTATTAAAACGTCGTGATAATTCACCAATAGTAAAAGAAATATGTGGTGGTATTATAGATATCCTTATTAATAAACGTGATCCTATTGGTGCTAAAACATTCTTAATAAAATGTTTAGATGATATGTTTGCTGGAAAATATGATATTAAATATTTTTTACAATCACGTACTTTAAAATTAAAAGAATCTTATAAAGATTGGACTAGAATTGCTCATGTGTACTTAGCCGAAAAAATAGCATTACGTGATCCTGGTAATAAACCACAATCTGGTGATAGAATTGAATTTGCAGTTGTCAAAGTTGAAAATGATGATCCAAAGAAAAAGTTATTACAAGGTGAGTTAATTGAAACACCAGCATTTATTAAACAAAATAATAAAGAAATTGATTATTTGTTCTATATGACAAACCAAATTCAAAATCCAGCAACTCAATTTCTTAAATTAGTTGATAATAAGATTGAAGAATTATTTAATGAATATAAACAAAAATATGATTATAAACCAAAAAAAGTTAAAGAACTTAAAGAACCTAAAGAAAAAAAACCACGTGTTAATAAAAAAATTATTAAAATTGATGAACCAGTAAATGAACCAGTAAATGAATCAGTAAATGAATCAGTAAATGAACTAATTGAAGAAAAACCAAAAAAGAAATCAACTAAAAAAGTAAAAGAATTAGTTGATGAAAAACTAGTTGTTGAAGAACTCATTGAAGAACCCATTGAAGAACCTATCGAAGAAAAACCAAAAAAGAAATCAAATAAGAAATTAAAAGAACTAATTAAAGAACCCATTGAAGAATTAATTAAAGAACCTATTGAAGAATTAATTAAAGAAACCATTGAAGAACCCATTGAAGAAAAACCAAAAAAGAAATCAAATAAGAAATTAAAAGAACTAATTGAAGAACCAATTAAAGAACCAATTGAAGAACCCATTAAAGAACACATTGAAGAACCCATTAAAGAACCCATTGAAGAAAAACCAAAAAAGAAATCAAATAAGAAATTAAAAGAACTAATTGAAGAACCAATTAAAGAACCAATTAAAGAACCAATTGAAGAACCCATTAAAGAACCCATT
>Ga0209443_1000342_pt1 | contig 32138 bp, 40 predicted proteins | sample LauGreBMM110DCMD_2_FD_187571 | JGI IMG/M metagenome (GOLD analysis project Ga0209443, IMG submission 187571) | Freshwater lake microbial communities from Lake Michigan, USA - Su13.BD.MM110.DCMD (SPAdes) (version 2) | ecosystem: Environmental > Aquatic > Freshwater > Lake | place: Lake Michigan... | reverse complement strand
TCTCCTCCCTGCTCCGGCCCCCGCTCTCCTCCCTGCTCCGGCCCCCGCTCTCCTCCCTGCTCCGGCCCCCGCTCTCCTCCCTGTTTTCCTCCCTGCTCCGGGTCTCTGGATTCAGCAAGGATCTCTCGCGGGGTTGAAAGGGATTCAGGGAAAACCCAGGAGGGGTTGCCGGTCGCCGAACATATTCAAGATGCTTTTCGTTGCCATTGCTAATGTTGCTTTCAACATTAGGTTGTGTGTATTTTACGCTTCTTGTCGCTTCACCCCGCCTAGACGCTTCAGGCCCCCTGAACGCTTCAGCCTCCCTGGTCGCCTCACCCCCCTTGGTCGCCTCGAAATCCCAATCTGGTTCCTCCACAATTTCTTCCACAGATCCACGTATAGGAAATAAATCGCTTGTTTCCAGCGTGCTTTTGTTGATTAGCGCACGGGTCAATTGCACGGATTCACCCGATTCTGAACTACCATCCATTTTTTATTTTCAACAAGAATTCATCTTTATTTGCTCAGCAAGCGCATTTTCCAGATGGTTTATTATTCTTTTTTTTATTTTATATTATTTACTTTTTCATGTTTAACGGCGAAAAGAATTAAGCGCTGCGCTTGCCAAATCAGTTTCCATCATTACACCCCCAAGCTGCTGGGCTGATCGGTTGTGCGCAATTTCCTTCTTCCACCAACGCGCATACCAGATGGAAAGCCCCGCAATGCCCACTAACACCAGTGCCACAAGCAGCAACCAGAGATGTGTTTTCTTTTTGCTGGTGGTCTTTTTTGCACATTTGTTTTCGTGGCATACTTCACCTGCAGTTGTACACTGAGAGTCGGAACTGCATGGAAAATCTGAGCCTTCGTAGCTGGTGCTGGACAGGGGAACAAAGGCCACAATTGCCAGAACAACTGCAATTATAATAAGAATCACGCCCCCAATCATTGCACTGACAACACCTAGATCTGCGCCAACACGGCCAGCCCCGGCTTGAAAATCGCCAAACCCACTCATTATTATTTATTATTACTGATTTATTTAATTTATAATCCAAGAGAATTTGGAGGACAAAGCCACTTTCCATTGCCATTGGTGTAGCAGCTCAACGTCGGGGTTTCATTCCCTACTGGCAAGGAGGGCTGGTTGTTGTGGTAGCGCTGAAGCTGGGTAAAGAGCACTTGCTTGGCATGCGGCCAGAGGCTTTCGCGGGTCTCTGGTCTACTTAGCAGTTCACAACCGCCCTGAAAGCCCAGGGTCTGGCGATTGTTGCCGTAGGTCTTGAGCTGTGCCTGGTCGCCATTGGCAAAGAGATTGAAAGCGTCGGCAAACTGAAAAAACGTGGGGTCGTTGAGTGCTGTTGCGCGAATCATGGCTGCGTCACGTGCCTCCGTGACTAGGGCCCGGCACTGCGCAGTCGTATATATTTGATCCAACTGGCCCGGAAGCATACAGGTTGGCTTACCATTGGCTAGGGGGTAGTGCGAAAACGGATATGACATTGTTATTTTTATATTCTAAAAATATATTATTTTGTTGTTGGTTTGATGGAGGCGTTTAAAAATCGTGCGATTTCTGTTTCTTGGGCACCTGAACATATCATCGACACGGTGCAACATAATGCTGAGTTTCCGGATTTAATTTGCGCGACGCAATGCGCATTGGGATCAAAGGCCTGTGGAACGCCTGGAGTCGTCAGCAGAGAGTTGCCCGACGGAACAACCAAGATGAATTGCTCTCTGTGCTACCAGCGTGCAAGACGTGGATACAAGATGGATGTTATTCGCTGCATGGGCTGCAATAGCATTTACAATGGAAACAGTCAATTCTGTTCGAGGTCGTGCATGTACTTAAATTTTGATACAATATATTAATATATTAATATATTATAATAAAAAATTTTGAAGCTTTCTCGAAATTCCATAAATTTGTTTATTTTTTTTAAAATTAAAATACATAGATAAAAAAAAACAATGAGTTTTGGTTTGATCCAAAAAGATGTAGCTTTTACAAACGCTGGAATTCAGCGCAGTATAAACAATTCAACTTCAACAGAAGTTTTAAGTATTGCGGAATTGACTGCAACTAATATTACTGCTACTAACATTGCTGTAGGTGTTGATGTTACTATTAGTAACTTATCAATTAATGTTGGTACTACTCAAATTTTGCCTATGGATGTTAATGTAGACTCAATTCTATGTCGTCAAGGTATAAAGGTGGGTGAAGTTCCCCAAATCATTGGGAGTGTCAATGTATCAGATGGTTACTTTATCAATGGTAATCCAGTATCTCAAAATAATACTTTTCAAGTAGACAATCTTCCATCGCCGGAGGAGCGTAGTCGTGCCTTTGTTAATGATTCTTCAGTGCAAGCGTTTGGAAATTTTGGATTGGTTGTTCAGGGTGGTGGCACGGATTTCGTACCAGTTTATGCTAATGGAATTGAGTGGCTAATTGGATAATTGTATTGTTATTGTCCAGGTTGTGTTGTGCGACGGCAGCAGTGCGACGGCAGCAGTGCGACGGCAGCAGTGCGACGGCAGCAGTGCGACGGCAGCAGTGCGACGGCAGCAGTGCGACGGCACTTGCATATATATTTTAAAAAATAAAAATTACAAATTTTATTTACAGTTTTGCATCATTATTTGCAAATCAATCCCCAAAAAATCATCGGCTTGGTTCCAGCTTCGTCGCTTGTAGCCGCGCCATTGCGTCAGATACTCCAGTTTTCCTGGAAATCTACGGCTTGGTCTTGACTTGCAAAGCTTTTCAACCTCGTAGATTCGCGCGGGCTTTTTTTCCACGCTCGCCAGCAGCAGCATGGGTATTAAATTTGTTTGGACAGATTTCTTTGTTGCCACACTCGCCAGCAGCAGCAGCTCGTGAGTATCATCGCTCCAGGCATTCTCAGTTGAACGGGGACTCGCTTGTTTTCGACAAGGCATCTTTATAATGTTTATAAAAAAAACCCAGCTATTTATACATTTTTTTTTACATTAGCAAGTGGAAAGTTTCGGGATTGCACCAAATTCCTTTGCAGCTGATCTGAAAACCACATTGGTTGCACTTGTAATGCAAAATACCACCGTCGCCACAACCACGACCATTGCTGCAGAGCTCGCATACACAAGCTTCAAAATATTCCTCAATTAGTGTTCCACTACAGTCAGCATTGTAGTGTTCCATCATTGTTGTTGTTTTTTTTTAAAAATCTATAAATATTTTTCTATTTTTTTTAAACTTTTGCAACACGATGGACTTCTGCCTTTTTAACGGTAATGTTTCCGAACACGAAAACGAGTCGCTGCCCATGTATGCTGCTGACAATTATGTGCCAATATCGCCTTCAAACCCCCGCTCCCGCTTTAACCAAAGGCAAAATCCAAGACAATTCATTACTCTGTTTGGCCGCACAAGAGATTCCCGTTCCATTGCTATTGTTATCAATGACTGGCTCTTCCATTGGTTTATCAAGCTGTCGCCCGTCCAGTCTGCTGACCCCGAGCGCTGTGTGGCTGAACTGCAAAAAAAATTTCCCCGCGGTCTTCGCATCGAGCTGGTGTCCCGTTTCCAGGCAGTGGGCTTCTCCTGCACCCCGGACGGCACCCGCGACAAAAAACTTTTTTTAAGACTTTCGTTTTCTTCAACCCAGGACGCCTTCTTTGTTCGCACTTGGCTGACTTCCCAGGGAGACACCTACACGCTCTGCGAGGCCGACACCTTCATGAGTCCCCATTGCGACGTCTTTATTTTGGCCCAGCTCCTGGAACACCTATCTCTGCCCGACCGCCCTTGCTCCTGGTTCTCCTGGCTCGCTGTCCAGGACATCGACTCCCGCTGCTCTTCCCGCTACACACACTGTTTTCGAGAATTTATCGTGTCGGTTCGCCAGCTGCGTTTGCTCCCCCACGAGGTTTTCATTCCCAGGATGCGCGTTCTTTCCTTTGATATCGAGTGCTACTCCGACAACGACAATGTCTTTCCCAAGGCTGATTCCTGTCCCGTCATTGCCATTGGCAACGCCGTATACGAGTTTGACCCCTGTGGAGATGGCGCCATTGTCAGCCGCTCTTGCTTCTCGTTTGTCCCGCGTATTGCCCCTTCCCAGCGCAGCGAAACCACAGTGTTGGACTACGAGCACCGCACTTTCTCTTCGGAGCTGGCAATGCTTGAGGCCTGGCGCAACGAAATTGTCCTCCGCGGCGACTTTGACATTATTGTTGGCTACAACATTTGGAAATTTGACGTGCCCTACTTGCTGGAGCGCATGCAAATCCTCTGCCCAACTTCCTGCTTTTTTCGGCTTGGTCGCATTCTTAAAACAACCTCCTGCCTACACACAGGCTCCTTCTCGTCCGCCGCGTCGGGAGACAACGACCAGAGCCTTCTGCGCGCCCCTGGCCTTGCCGAGATTGACGTCTTTCTTCTCGCCAAGAAACGCAAGGGCTTTTCCAGCTTCAAATTGGGTGCCGTCGCCGCGGTCGAGCTGGACGGCCTTTCCAAACTCGATTTTCCTCACACCGAAATTAACCGCTGCTTCCGCGAAAACGATCCAGTATCAATTGCAACATACTGTGTCCGCGACACAGAGCTGCCCCTGCTGCTGATGGCGCGCTGGGGATCATTGGACGAGCTGCTTGCGGTTTCCCGCGCAACATTTACCCCGATTTCTTCGCTCGCTTCGGCCGGACAAACCGTTAAAGTCAGGAACATGCTCTTCCAGACGGCACATTCCCTCGGCTTTGTCTTTAACGCCATGCAGTTCCCAGCGGCAAAGTGCCAGGGCGCCACCGTCATTACCCCGGTGCCCGGCTACTACTTGGACCACGTCGCCACCCTCGATTACAACAGCCTCTACCCAAAGTGCATCGTCATGGGAAACCTGTGCTCGTCGACCCTCGTGATCCCAGAGAACCCCCCGCATCCTGCCGCACTCCCGCACCTGGAGCTGCGCAACATTGCGGTGGGAAACACAGTGGGTGAGCCCCGCACCCACTGCTTTGTCCAGAGCGTGCCCGGTATTCTGCCCCTGATGTTGACCCGGCTCCTGGAGGCCCGCTCGCTCACAAAGCGCCTGCTGGCGGACGCAAAGAAGGCGGGTCGAGCCGACGAGTCTCGCCAGCTGGATTACCGGCAGCTCGCGCTCAAGCTCTGCGCAAACAGCGCCTATGGCTACTGCAACAGCCAGGGAATGTACCGGTGTCTGCCCATTGCGGAGTCGACTACTCGGCTGGGCCGCGACGCCATTGAAACGGCCAAACAGATTGCCGAGGGACCCCCGTACTGCGGCACCGTGATTTATGGCGACACCGACAGTATTATGATCCGCCTGCCGGGAAACAACTCGCTTGCCGAGGCATCGGTGGTTGCGGGACGCATTGCACAGCACGTGACCGACCATTACAGGGGACAGTTGGTACTGGAGCCCGAGAAAATCTACAACCCCTATTTGCTGGCCAAGAAGAAGCGCTACTGTGGCTTGATGTATACGTCGCCCACCGCGCAGCCCACCGTGCCGGACTGCAAGGGGTTCGAAATTGTCCGCAAGGATACTTTTCCATACTGCCACGACTTTCAGGCCAGTCTTTTTTCCATCCTAGTGGCGCCCCTTTGTGAAGACTCCGTGCAGCGGGACAAGGAGCGCGAGCGGCGCTACGGTGCCGCGCTGGAGCTTGTGCGGCGCACCATTGATGCTCTGCAGCAGCGCAGGGTTTCTCCCCGGGAGCTTGTATCTTCGAAAAGTCTTCGGCGCGACTACAAGAACGAGACGGCGATAGTCCAGGCCGTTGTGAACAAGCAAATTGCGACGCGAACGCCGGGTCGTGAATTTCCGCCCGGCGACCGGGTTCCCTTTCTGGTGGTGAGCGGGCACGTCCATATTGAAGCATTGCCGGAGCCCCCACGGATGCTTCCCCGGACATCGGGTCTGGCAGATCGCGCCATTTTTGTTGATTTTTTTGAAGAGTTTGCCGTTTTCCGCGAGAACCTGGACTGGATCTACTACATTGAGCGTCTCAGGCCCACTGCTCTCCAGGTAATGGAGCTGGTGGATCCGGCCAGGCGTTTTCTAGTAGAGGATGTATTTTCCCGTGCCATTGCCGTGCTACAGCGCCAGCGCACACTGGTTGATCTGAACCAGCGCGACATCAGCAGCTTTTTTTTGGGACATTCTAGTGCTATTTCTGAGAGAAATGGCGCAGAAGACCCGCCGGTTCTCTTTACTGCGCCCTCCCAGTGCTGCGTAGTTCAGAGTGGTCCGCGGTTTGAGAAGCCATCGCCTCAAATGAAGCGCAAACGTGTGCTGCCCAAGCAAAGCCCCAGCAAGAAGCCCAGCAACTCTTTGCTTAAATTTTTTAGCCCAAGTAATTAAAATATATATAAATTAAATTTTATTGGAAAATTGCCGCCTTGATTTTTTTTCCAATCGTTCTATCCATTCGCATTCCCTCAACCCCATTCACTACATCTACCATCTCTTCATTTCCCCGCGCTATTGCAACCACACACCCCGGAAACTGCTGTACAATCAGCCGCGCTCGCATCTTTGAAATCCCCCGAATAGACCCCAAAAACCTCTCCGTCGCTACCACACAGCCCCGACACACCGCCAGCATCTTGCTCGCCGTCTTCATCCCACAGCGCATCCCCGCTGCACGCAGACGCCCCATCACGTTGGCCACATTGGCTTCGCTCGGCTCCTGCGCCAGAAACTCGGCCAGCGTGTAGTGCGTACCGAGCAGCTGCGCCTTTGCAAGAGACACTCCAGGAAGTACGATCCACTGGCGCCCCACGCGTGTTTCAGCCACTGCAACGCGGCAATCCACTGGGGGGCTTGTTGCAACCCCATTGTCTTGGAAGACAAAAGACGCTGCACCGGAACAGGAAAAATTCCGCACAAGTTCTGCTACGCGTCGTGCAGTGTCCGCGTGGTCCCGGCTGTGGGTTACCACGAGCTGGCCGCTTGCCGCCCAGTGGTCTAGCCGCTTCATCAGACTGCCAAAAGTAAGGTTGGACCGTCCAAAGATCCGATCTGTAGACTGAAACACCGGGCCTTCAATAACATAGTAGACCAGGGCGCCCGTAGTCGCCCGGAAGTCCAGCATCCGGGCATGCTGCGAATCCGCCCGGCCATCCACAATCGAGCTGGCCATGTCTTTCCACGTCTTGCGCTCTATAACTGCTACCGGGCGCTCACTCCCCGTGTCCGGGTCCCTGCACCACACCTGGAAGTCGCCACACTCGATCTGGCGCACAGTATGTGCACACACGTGGGTCAGGTGCGGAATAACCTTGCGCTCGCGACAATCGGCCAAAATTGCGTACTGCAAGCGTGCTGCGGCACCACTTTTAGCACAATTGAGCGACGCGTCGTATACCAGCATGTTGCGTTTGTGCTTTTGTTTTGCTTTTTTTAGCCCTACTATTTTTTTGGCCTTAAAAAATGTCAACCTCAACTTGTATTGTAGCCTACTATTTCAGTGCAAGCTGGTGCGGACCCTGTAAGCAATTTACTCCATTACTTAAAAAAATGTATGCTGCGTTGCGAAACGCAGGAATTGATACGAGGGCTTTTGAGGTGTGTTTTGTATCGAGTGACCGCAACGAGCAGCAGTTTGACGAGTACTTTGAGACGATGCCCTGGCAAGCAATTGACTATAGGAAGGAGGAGGTGCGGCGAAAACTCGGTCTGGAATACAATATACGTTCGATTCCAACCCTGGTGGTTGTGCGGGAGCACGACGGCGGAAAAGATGTTGTAGTTTCACGGGACGCACGCAGCGAGGTTATAGCTGTTGATGCTTCTAATGAGGATTGGCTTGAACTGTACACCCAATGGCTGGAACGATAATATTTAAGAAGCATTGTGGCGCAGAGGAAGCGTGCTGGGCTCATAACTCAGAGGTCCTTGGATCGAAACCAAGCAGTGCTAGTTTTTATATTTATTAATACGTATAGAAGGGCAGAAGAATGCGGGAAAATTCAGGCACCATTGACACCGAAGCAGCTTGCCGCATCGCAGAATCAACCATGCTTCTGGGCAGCTCGTTGTAGTTTCTCAGGAGCCGTTCCAAAGAAGAGCTCCTTGCGTTGCGAACCAGACTGTTTATCAGCATTAAGGTATTTGTATTGCTTGGCTTGTTGTTCTTACAAAAGCACAGCTCGTCAATCACAAGGTTCAGGTGTACTGCGGCCTGATGGCTGTATGGCTGACTCCCGTACCGAATAATCAAACAAAGGACTGGGGTGCGGAAGTGCGCCGATCCAAGCAAATGCAGCAGAATGCGGGTTTTCATGAAGGCTGACTGACCCATTTTTACGAGAAACCAGAGGAAGCTACAGGAAGTGTTTTTAGAGCAGATATTGGTGATCCAGTGATTGTCGGGCAGCAGCTGGCGAACCAGTTTGAAGGAGTCTTGTTTACAGCTTTTTTTAAGCAGAGCACAGCGCCTTCGCGTGCGGTAGCGGGGGCACCATAGGCCTCCCCGAAGCCTTTGAGCAACAAAAAAACATATATTGGCTGACGGGATCGCACATTTCCAGGATGCAGTGCTGCAGGTCGAGCAGGAGATCAAAAAAAGGAAACGACATGGTTCGTTTTTTTTTTGTAAAAAAAATTAAAAATAAGTTTAATTAAATCAAACATGCTGAATTCTTTTCCTCCCGTTTCAAATTGGTTCTACACAAACCAAACTTCTTCTGAAAAACCCTATGTTATTCTTCCCCAAGGACCAGAGGGAATTCGACCGGTTACCTACGTGCTAAACAACGTGGGTGCAGTATTGCCAGCAACAAATTCTATAAATTATTCACGGAATGTTGTTCCACGCTGCACAACGTATCCCCCATCCTTTTTGGGGGCCAGGTATGGGGTTTAATTTATGGATTTGCGTTGCTTTCATCAACCAAAATTTTATTTTTTTAAATTGTATATATAAAAAATGTTCGGGATAGTTCAAAAAGATTTGCAAACTAATAATTCGGGCACAAGGGGCGTCGTAACCTGTGGAAAATTGGTTTGCGAAAATGCAATCATTACAAATCTTAATTCAGCACAGGGAAATTTAGTAGTGAACCCTAACCTCGAATTGGTCACTGTTAAAGGATACCTTCCTAACAATTACGTTGCTGCTGGCATTTCAACACAACTCTTAAATTCTGTTAGTAATGCACCTGTTGCTACCGCCATAACGGACCCTCAGGTTCTTGTATTGCCAGAAAATGCTGTACTGTTGCAATGTTTTATCTACACAGAATCTGCAATGATTTCACCATCCTCAACTCTTAATTTGGGGCTTTCTCAGTATCCCCCCTCACTTGATTATAAATTTGTAGAAACTTCAGAAACCAATAAATTTGGACTTGGTGTTCGGAGTTGGGGTCTTTTGCCCCCCTATCCAACTACATTTGGCACTATTGGGGCTTATTGGGATACAACAGTTCTTACAACCAATGATACTACAGGTGTTGCGTATCAGTTTAATGACCCGGTTTTTAGTGGTGATTTTATAGTTCAGCTGACCTACGTAGTAGCTCCAGCATCATACATTCCTCCTCCTCCTGCGTAAACCTCCTTCGCTGGTTTTAGTTAAATGTTTTTACAATGTACACTATAAATGATTAAACACAAGTTAAATTATTTAGTGTGTGTTTGTTTATTTGTTTAAGTTAATAAAGCGTAAATTTTAAATAAATAAATTTGTGCTTTTTGTGCTTTTTGTGCTTTTATTAAAAAAATATCATTTATACGTTAAAAATGAATATGGAGGGTCTGTTTCGCCTGTTTTTGCTCAACCAACCCCACTTTGATGAATCCGTGGTGCGCCGAAATTGTGCAGGAAATGCTTGGCTTTGCAATATTGTTTCTCAGCTTTCACGCGTCCAAAATCGCAGTGTGCAACGATACATGCGAAATCACAACATACAACATGGGTTTTTAAACGTTCTAGACATTTTACAAGCTCTGGCTCGGTGGCCAAATTCTAAAACCTGGCTGTTGTTCCAAAGAATTGTGTCGTTTGCCGCTCTAAACCTTGTCGCACCTGACCCTCCTGTCGCCCAAGGCCCTGTTGAGTTGGCCCCTTCTGTCGCCCAAGGCCCTGTTGATTTGGCCCCTCCTGTCGCCCAAGGCCCTGTTGCCCAAGTCTTTACTGCTCCTGTCGCCCAAGGCCCTGTTGCCCAAGTCTTTACTGCTCCTGTCGCCCAAGTCCCTGTCGCTCAAGTCCCTATTGCCCGGGCCGCTCAAGTCCCGGTTGCCCAAGTCTTTACTGCTCCTGTCGCCCAAGTCCCGGTTGCCCAAGTCTTTACTGCACCTGTCGCTCAAGTCCCTGTTGCCCTGGCCGCTCAAGTCCTGCCAGTTAATGCCCGGGCTCTTGCTGCAATTCGTGCTATTCGAGCTCCAATTCCAATCCAATGGGCCCGCGACAGTTATTTTACTCAAGACAACAATAATTTCTTGTGGCGCAACAGGCTTCCGTTTATAATTTTCATAGGAATAATTGACCAAGGATGCGTTGATATCCACTACACTACCATGTACTTGCGATTTAAGTTTATCAAAAAGATGCTCAAGCGACGCGAAATCTTAGGATCATGGAGATTTATTGGCAATGGCGACTGCTTTCGCCTTTACCGGGCAAATTTGGAGGTAATTTTTAAATTTGAGGGAATCCCGGAGGATGTGGTCTGCACTCCAGCAGACATTGGCATCGATGTCCAGACTTGCTGCTCTGTCTGCGTGGAAGACGTGCAACCAACCGAGCCCATGTACCTCTTTGAGTGCCTGCATATTTTTCACAAGGCCTGTATTGATCAGTGGAAATTGGCCAAGCATGTTGATGTCACCTGCCCCAATTGTCGTGCACTCATTTAAAATAAAAAAAACACTTACAAATAATTTTTATTTAAAAGCCAGGGTTACTGTAAATTCACAAAAGTTGCGCTGCACAACCTCGTGGAATTTAAATATCACTGTGGTATCTGCGGGCAAGTCGTAGGGAATCGCCACCCCATTCGCGAAATCACACTCACCTACTAGTGCGGACTTGTTGCGGTATATATAGCAATGGCCAATGATATTGTCTGCAAATGCGGGATAACTCACCACACAAACCCTGGTCACGGGCTTGGTAACATCCAAACGTGCCTGACAATCGATGCCTTTGATTTGCATTTTTGTTTTTGTTTGTGTTTGTTGTGTTGTGATTTTTCAAATCACGTGACAGGTGCCCTTATTTATTTTAAAAACAAAAATGACAGCGATAGCAATGAACGTGTTGTTGCAACAACTGCAAGAAATAATTCCAGCTTTTAACGTCGCATCAATCCCCAAGGACGCTACCGGCGCTTATGCTTCCCCAGTGCATATAATCGCAGGATTGCTTGACAAAACCCCAACTTATATTCAAAAAATAATAAATGGAATATGCGTTAATGTCGATGCAAATTGTACAAAAATGAAGGTTATTGTTAATGGCACTGAACAACGCAACAGAATTATGGTTGGAAACGCCGAATCAATTTTGCGCATACTGAGTTCTTGTAATCGTCCAGATATGGTCGCCATTGTCGCCAGATTGCCTGCTGTCGAACCGGCTTCTCAAGCGCCTTCTGTTGCCGAGGCACTTCAAGTTCCAGTCGCACCGACTCCCCACGCGCCTTCTGTTGCAATGAACGTCGATTGCGCCTCCGCAAATTATTTACAAGATGATGATAATATTGCCATTCAAGACCATTTTGAATTTATACCTGCACAAATGGTGGAATTTGAACTTAAGCTTACCGATGGCACAGAATTTGTTGTGCCGGTTCGACGCGATGGCTACGTCAACGTTACCAAGATTTGCCAAGCTGTTGGAAAACGTCTTGACAATTGGATTCGATTGGATTCATCGAAGGAATCAATGGAGTTTCTTCAAAAAACGCTGGATGATGAATATGCCGCAAACGTTAAGTTGAGAAAAGCGATACCTCACATCCGAGGTATCGCTTTGCTAACTTCGTGCAAAGGAGGAAATATTAATACTGTTGAACAAGGCACGTTTGCGCACCCGGACCTGGCGATTATAATTGCATCGTGGGCAAGTAAGTCTTTTCAATTTCAAGTATCTCGCTGGATCAGAGAGCTTTTGCTAACAGGTCGCGTTGAGCTCGGCAAGGAAAAGACCCCCGAGGAACTTGATGCCATTTGGAAAAGCCGCGTTGCAGAAGAACAGGCAAAAATCCAGGCAGATTTCTTGCGCGAAAAGCTCTCCAAGGAGCTATTGGCAATTGACGAGGACAGGGCTTCAAAGCGGGCTCGTGAAGAAGAGGATAAAAATAACCGGGTAGCTAAGCGCCAACGGGAAGATGCTGTTTTTGAAGAAGAAAAAGAAGCAAAGCGCAAGCGGGACGACGCTGCTTTTGAAGAAGACATGAGAGTCAAGAAGGAAAAGGGAGCATTGGAACTTGCGAGTTTTAAGAAAAAAGAAGAGCTTGACTACAACAATCTCCTGATGCCTTTTGTTGAGAATATTCAAAATCGGACCAACGATGCCCATGTCAAGGCGCTTTGCAAGGATATTGGAATGGCTCTGCTCAACCAAGCTAAATTTTTAATTTCCGGCGAAAGCAATGCACCCCAAGAAACTAAATTTTGCGACGACATTACTACAATTGGGAGAAAGCTTGGATTTGATCGAATGTTTGTTGAGAAAAATCGAAGTGCATTGGGAAAAGCAGTTGCCAAAGAGTATAAGCTACGCAATAACGACACAGATCCACCAAAAACTGAAAAATACGTAAATGGTGGTAATCGCTCTGTATTTACCTACGACGACAAGGACAGTGGGTGGATTGAAGACGTTGTGCGCCAGTATCTTACTAAACAAATGCCAGCGCTCGTGTTGCCTCAATCGCCCAGAGCACCATTGCGCACTATCAACAACTATTTTACTCGGTAATAAAAATTTACTTGTGATTTATATGTGTTTGTTGTTTTGTGATTTTTCAAATCACGTGACAGGTGCCCTTATTTATTTTAAAAACAAAAATGACAGCGATAGCAATGAACGTCTTGTTGCAACAACTTCAAGAAATAATTCCAGCTTTTAACTGCAAGAAATAATTCCAGCTTTGTTGTCAGTATGTGCCATGCTGTCAAAAAAAAGTAAAAAATTAAAGGAAATTATTTTTTTTTAAAGAATCATTCACCTGTCAAAAAAAAGCTCAAGTAAACGACAAGGACAGTGGGTGGATTGAAGACGTTGTGCGCCAGTATCTTACCAAAAAAAATGCCAGCGCTCGTGTTGCCTTAATTGCCCAGAGCACCATTGCGCACTATCAACAACTATTTTACTCTGTAATAAAAAGTTACCCTTGTTTGTTTTACAAAAAAAAATATTTTACATTTGATTTTAAAAGCTTTAAAAATAGGCAATGCTTTTATTAAAAAAATAAAAAAATATATATCAATAAAAAAATATATATCAATAAAAAAAATGTTTGGAAATATAGTTCGTGACTTAAATATTTCTTCGTTAGCTACCCAGCGCTCCACTACAACAAAAAGCAGCAATGGTTTTTTTTCGGCCAATATTAGAATGATGGGCTCGCTTATTCAGTACGAGAATGACCCTGATGTGTGGACTACAGTAGAAACAGACACTGTTCCTGCAACCCAGCTCGGCAATAAATACATACTACCTGGAAAAAATCAAATTACTCAGGTATGTCTAAATTATGACGGCAGTGTAATAGCCGTGGGCTTAAATGGAGTAATTGCCGGTAGTGTTTTGTCAATTTTAAGGAATAATAACAATTTTTACGACCAAGTAGCAATTCCCCTTCCCCCGGACGCTGTTGGAGTTACTGTTGGTTCCGTTGCACTTTCCAATGATGGAAACATCCTGGCATTTGGTGGTAGTACGGATAACGCTAGCGTGGGCGCCGTATGGATTTATTTATACTCGTCCCTTACCAACACCTGGACGATACAGGGCCCTAAAATTACCGGACCAGGCGAAATCGGTGCAGGGAGATTTGGTATAAAGCTACGTCTCAATGGTTCAGGAGAATTACTTGTGGTTGGATCTCCTGATGAAACTCCCGGCGGCGCTGCTTATATTTTTAATTTGAGTTCCTTAACCAGCCCAGTGTTTGTTGCCAGGCTGGTTGGTACACCTCTTGATTTCAACGCAGACTTTGGCCGGGATGTCGCATTTTCTGCAGATAGCTCTACCGTAGCGGTAGGTGCTTATTTGAATTTTAGTAACGCTGGTTCTGTCTTTATATATACAAAAGTTCTGGGGATATGGACACAACAGGCCTATCTAACGACACCACTGGGATTTACTACCCAATTTTTGGGTTATGGCTTGTCGCTCAGTGCAGATGGAAACATTCTTTGTGCTGGGTCAAACGAAAATAACGTTATTTATTACAGAACAGCAACCTGGTCTGATGGAACCCTGCCTCCACTTCCCAATGATTTAATAGGAAGCAGTCCCTTAATGTATGGTGTAATATCGCAAGATGGAAATAGCCTTGTTGTCAGTAACATAAACAACAATCAAAATCTAGGAAAGACTTGGCTGTTTACCCAAGGCCCATTAGGAACCTGGATTCAAAATGGTCCTGGGTTTGTTGGCACCGGTGCAGTTAACCCAAATACAAAACAAGGCTATTCCAGTATTTCGGGCAACGGAAAGAGAGTTGCTGTTGTGGACAATTCTAACCAGGGCTTGCTCTGGGTTTTTGTTTAATTTTTTTGTGTTTTTGTGTTTGTTGTGTTTTTTTTAAAATAGTTTTAGTAATTTAATAAACTGTTTGCAACATGAGGCGCATTATTGCCATTGAAGGAAATATTGGCAGTGGCAAAACAAATTTATTTGATTTGCTGCGCAATAGACCCGCGCTAAACAGCGTTTTTTTTATCGAGGAGCCAGTGGGGCTTTGGGAAACAATACGCGACGACACCACTGGTGAGAGTCTTTTACAGCGCTTTTACGCAGACCCCGATTGCTACGCATTTGCCTTCCAGACAATGGCTTTTTTTTCAAGACTCGCGTTGCTCAACAAGTCCCCAGATGGCTGTATATTAGTCACCGAACGCAGTCTGTTGACGGACCGCGACGTATTTGCCAAGATGTTGCACGACAGTGGCAAGATCGACGATCTCTGCTACAAGGTGTACCTGCACAACTCTGCTAGCTTTGTTGATGTGGCGCCACACAAGATCATCTACGTGAAAACCGAACCACTTTGTTGCGAGGAACGGATTTTACGGCGAAATCGTTGCGGCGAGAGCGACATCAGTATTGAGTATTTGCGCCAGTGTGACGAGTACCACGAGGCAATGGTGCGGAACGCCACGTCGGAGGTGCTGGAGCTGGATGGAAATCGGGAAATTTGTTGCGAGGCATTGAACAATATTGAAAGATTTATTCTTGAATAGATGCTTTAAAATTTGTTTTTAATTAAATTAGTGTTTTAGGTACATAAATATTGAAAAATAATTAGTCATATTGGGGTTTGAACCCAAGACATCCAGCTCATAAGACTGGCGCTCTACCAACTGAGCTACACGACTCTGCTAAATTCCCAGTAAACTTCCGCCACATTCACGCGTAAATCAGCCCCATAATAGTCCTAATTTGCACTCTACGTCAAAAGTATATTATTATACTACATATAGGCCCGCTCCTGTAAGGAGCAATCCTGCGCACAGGCCTCGAGACTGCTTTGTGCAAAGGCAACACACTCCGGGGTGAGCTTGTAGCCAACCGGCTGGATGGTTCCATTGGGAAGCGCAATGTCGTACTGGAAGCACTGCTCCTTCTGTTTGCAGCGCTGGTAGTCTTGGTCGGTCAAAAAGCCCCGGAACATGTCGCATTTCTCGAGATTGCGCAGGCAATTGGAGCAATTGCGCTCCTTGACATGGCCCGGGAAGTACGGGCATACGAGGCTAGTGGTGCCGCCACCGCCCGCACACTCGGTGAGCAGGGCACCGCCGCCGGTGGGGCATGTGGCGCGGAGAAAGGCCTGGACGTCTTTTGGAGACGAGTTGAAGGGTGCGGGGATGTAGCCGGCGAGGCGGGGATCGTCCATGGCAAAGGAGTCGATTACGCGGGGATTTTGGGCAAAGATGTCCTGGGGGCCAACGTAGCGTGGGGTGCATACTGCGTTTTCGCAGGTGGATCCCGGGCCACACTCTGCATTGTAGACGCACCCGGCCTGGGTGGCGTAGGTGTCGACGCATTCTACCGCGTTTTGTGTTTCGGTGACAAAGGGGGGTGAGAAGCAGATGCGCTGGAAAAGATTTGTGCCGTCTGCGTAAGGAGTAGCGACGCCGATAGGGCCGCTGCGGCCAAAGACCGATTTTGGGGAAAGACAGTTTGGACAGCCGCAAGACATTGTATTTTATATTTATTAATTAGACTCTTTTAAAGAACTTTATTACTTTTCTTCCAAAAAATTTGTATGCATTTCGCGCTGACGTGCTCCTCAGGCTCCCAGGTGTCTTTCCAGCTTATCTTGCTTACGCCCCACTTGTTGCCCACCGGGGCTTTTGTTGAACGCCAGTGCAGCTTGAAAAAGCGCTTGCCGTCAACATCAACGCGAAATTTAACAATTCGACAGCGCCACTCTGTTTTATTGTTGAGCAGCGAATCCATGATCTTCATCGACTTGGGCATCTTGTGTTTTTTTTAAAAAACATAACCACCTGTTATAGAGCCGAAGCCACGTGTACTGCCTCACATCCTGAGACACCAAGTCAGCTGCTTGCTTAACAAGCCGCTTGAAATGGCTATTGAAGGTGTTGTGTCTCAGGATACGCTGGTATCCATCGCTAAAGAGCACCTTCCCAGTAGATGTGTTGTATACTACAAGCGTGGGGTCGATAATGTCGTCCCTAATATATTCTTTTTTGACCGTAAATTCAGTAGCCGAAACGCCGGCTTTTTGCAGCGACAGAAGCATCTCTTCGACGGCAGTGTCGGGTGAATTGGATCTAAAGATCGCAAACATTGTTTCTATTTTTTAGCTATAAAATATAAATAGCTATTGTTTTTAAAAAAATGGACGTGCGCGAAATGCGCGAATCATTTGTGGCTCAGTTGACTCACTGGATCGAGATGACGGAACAGGAAAAATCATGCGTTTTGCGGCAGCAGCATGTGCGCAGATTGTTTTTGACAATTGCTGATAACACAGACCTGTTGTTGCTCGACGACCAGGAATTCAAGGGAATGACTAGGCTGCGCGGCATGGTAATACAGAAGCTACACGACTGGGGGTTGGAGAGCGCTACAAACACTGAGAGGCAAATTGCGGCTGAATTTTCCTGGCTATTGTTTAGATTAAATCCCATATAACTTTTTTTACGGCATACAATGTTGTCTCGGCCACAACTACTGCTGCGTCGTGGCTTGATTTGACGTAGAGCTCCAGCGTATTGATCTCCGAAAGGGCAAGGTGTTGGGAGGCAATAAAAGGAAACCCGGTTAATACACAGTCTAGTCCGGTATATGCGTGGGAAATAGTACCCTCTAGGAGGTAGGATTGCCTGTCACTTAGGGTTGTTTCTAGAACGACAATTTCTCTATCGTTTTCTTCGAAAATACCGCAACATTTAAAAAATAAAATTGCTGTGTTTTCAGCACAATCTGTGGAGAAACGTATTGAAAAATGCTGTTGCTGGGAGAGCCGGGGAGACACAATCGAAATGAGTACCAATAGGTTAGGCGTTTCGGGGCTAGCTGTACTACGCACCATTGTGCGGTCAACAATCGGGGCCCTGTTTAGCTGGGCCTGTTCAAGACGTCCAAGTGCGGCAGACCCTGCATTTACTTGGCTTCGTAAGAGGCGCACCTCATCTTCCGTATGGTTTGTAAGGCTCGTTACAGTGCCGCGCAGAGTGGTGATTGCGTCTCGGACGCCCTCGCTGTGGCTAGACGAGATATCGCTTGTGGTGTCAAACTCAAAGAGCATGTTTGAAGGTTTGATTAGGGTAGTGGCGGGGCATCTCTGGCGCATAACGCTTTTAATAATTTCAAAGTGGCTGTTTTGTACACGTCCAGTTGCGTCATACATTCTTTTTGTGATGCTTTTTAAATAAATGAATGATTACGAAATTGAAGTATCGCGCGTCGTCCAGATTGCCTGCAGCCAGCTGCGCGCCTTTTGCGAGGAAACCCTAGAGACATTTCGCCAGCAAATATACGAGATTGTTGCCGCCAGCAGCAACAACAACCGATTGTTGCCACCGAGCCCGGTTTTTCTTGAAGACAACAATCAAAATGTTAGCGCACCACATGCTGCTCCAAACGTAAGCGCGGCCATCGAGGCATTTGAGAAACAGGCCGAGGAAATCATCCAACATGAACTGAGGCCGCTTATTTTGGTGGAGCATATGCGCATTTCCCAAGAGCAGCTGCAAAAATTTCGGCTTGAATTGGAAGAACTGCAACAATCCTCAAAGGCCCGGTGCAAAATGTCCCGCAAACAATCTATCAGTCGTTTCAACGACCCAACCACCCAGGAAAATATATTTTTTTAGTAGCCGCTATGGGAGGCGCCGCGCAGAGTGTGGCTCTGGGAGTTTAGTGGTGCTGGTCCGATTGAAGGTCCGGCTGGACCACAGTATCCTCGGGCGCCTTCCAAGGGTTTTAGAAGAGTAAATTTTGGGTAAGCAGTTGTAAAGCTTGGTGCAGTACCTGGTGCAGTTGCTTTCATTGTAAAACCTTTGGGTAACCCTGTTGTTGGAATATCGTTATGGAAAAACCCGGCTCCTTTTCCTGATGGTGATGCGGTGCTTGGAGTAAAAGAAAATGTTACCTGTTTGTTAGCATCTATACTATAGTTTCCAGTTGCGGGTACACTATTGGCATTACCATTAAGTGTCCAATTTCCATTTCCAACTCCAGCTGTACTAGTAGTGGGTGAAATGCTGTGAAGAACGTAACCCACATCACATTCCCAACCTGCGGGAACATTACTATCAATACATGGGTCAGTTGGATTTGATACTTCGTGCTTGCAGAGCTTTTTAGGGTAACATACTCCTGTACTTCCGAAAGTTATGGGGTTCGGCAATTTTTGGGGATCGGCACAGTACATATTTGGAAGGCAGTTCGAGTCGTTCTGACACTTTTCTTTTGACAGCATGCAGTTTCCTGGAGGGGTGAAATTCTGGTTTTTGGGGCCCACACAGCGTTCACCATCGTAGGTACAATCCTTATCAAGGTTGCAAGGTTTTTCTTCAATGCAGGTACCGTTGCACTCTTTGCAAGATTTGCACGGTTTATTGCACTTTACCATGACAACAATAAGTATAATAACAATAATTACGACGGAGACAAGAAGAATCCAAAACGATTTGTCTGATTTTGGGGGTGAGCGGCTGTTCGTGACGCTGTCCATTTTTTATTAAAGCTAAATAAAAAAAATAAATTCCTAAAAAAAATGAATACGGCAACAACCTTGGAAAGCATGAGTGCCGCAGAACTAAAGGCTATCCAAAAAAATGTGGAAAGCATTGTTGCTGAGCACGGAAAGCACCGGGTACGGTCATTGCGCATTTTTTTGCAGGTAACCACAGAGGCCTTTATGGTGGAGCAGTTGCGTCGACGCTGGGACCGCTGTCGCAATCCCGCTGCTGCAGTTCCCACAAGGTAGGAGCATTGGCTTCCTCCTGCAGCATCTCGGTCACTGCTGGTGTTTCGGTGATCTGCACACTCTGGATGGGCTCATTTCCCGTAATGTAGGCCATATCGGGCTCCTGGCCGGTTAGCGCACAGCGCTCGCGGAAGGCGCGTGTCGTCTTCTTTTCCTCCTTGGCGTGTTGCATGATGTTGTTAATCTCGGGGTCCCGGAACTCCTCCACTAGCGACTCGGCTTCCACGCTCTGTGGAAAGAGCCACTCATACATATCCACCACATCAAGGTCGTAGTCCCCAATATGCGGGGCAAGCACCTCTTTGATGTGCACAGTGGCCTCCTTTTTTGAGGGAAAGGCACCGTACACGCGCACAAGGGGCTCTGGAATTCGCCGCTTGGTGCGCACGGCCGAGCCCGTGTCCGGCAGCACAGAGATGACGCAGAAGCGCTGGTTTAGCCGCACAAATTTAGCGGCAAGTCCTCGCACCGTGTTGGCGGCATCGGCGGTATTTTCCGGAGTATCGGCGGCGGCGGCAGCAGCAGCGGCGGCAGCAAGCGCCCGGGCGGCGCGCTCCTGCTTGTGGAAGCTGGTGCGGCTCTGGAGCTTTTTGTCGCGGGCCACCTTAAGCTGGGAGAAGTCGCGGTCACGGCGCACCCTATGCTGCTCAAGGCGGGCGTCGATCTGGGTGCCGACATTTGCCTGGCGGTCGCGGTGCAGCATAAACCAATCGCCGACGGGTGTGGTCCAGTAGTCGATGGGTTCCGACTTGCGGGCCAGGACCTGGGCGGCTGCGACAGCTTCGGCCGCGTCGTCAAAGACGCCCAGCAGACGCATGGCTGGGTTGTGGGGGTCTTTGGGGGTAGGCGAGCATCCCTCCTGGGCCACATTGTAGAGCAAGACCGGGCGTTTTGAGCGGTCCTCGTCCAGGTTTGGGATGCGGTCGGAGAACACGGGCTTTTCCAGGGGTTTATTGGCGTAGGTTTCCATGAGGGCCATGCGTCTACTGGCCTCGTGGACGTGCTCCATAGGCGCGGTGTTGCCCTGTTGCTGCATAACTATTTTTTGGGTGTGTTTTAAATTAAAGAATTAATAAAAAACCAGATGGTTAATTTAAACACGATGAAGTTTTGGTTTTATTTGTTTTTTATTACGCTCGTGCGCATTGCATCGCTGCACATCTGCGGCAACTACTGTGGCCCGGACTGGTGCAATGGCCGGAACCTGCCAGAAAAAGACTGCGATGGTTCATTTCCCATTGACCCCCGCTATCCCCTGGTGGACAGGTGCTGCAGGGAGCACGACATGTGCTGCGGACATAAGGATCGCTCGCAATGCAACGACAACCTCGTGCACTGCATTTCCGAACATGGTGCCAGTTTGGAAAAATTTAGGGGCGATTTCCGTCTCGTCTGTGGAGATTCGGGCATCCTGGTAATGGACTTCTTTCGCGCGATGGATTTCCTGGAAAGCTTTCTGCGCAATGCCACCATGTGTTGCAGTACTAAATGTTAAAAATCTTGCCGCCCGTGTAGTAGTGAGTGGAGGTGCGATTGCTGCGGCCAGTGTAGGTCCGACGTAGGTCTGGGTCCAGGAGGTAGCCAGTGAATTTAATGCCAAACTCCGGGGGAATCACGTCCGGAAAGGTCAGTCGGATGCGGAATTCCGAGAAGAGTCCACACATGGGCAGCAGAAGCTTTGGGAATGCCCTTTCATTTGAAATGGTATCTACCAGAACTTGGGCCACGATGCCTGTAGGGTCTGTAACAATGTCTGTAATGGCATCCCAGCGACGATCAATTGAAAAATCGTGGAAATGCTTTCCAGCGGAATTAACCTCAAAAAAGGCCACGTTGTTTGTCAAGAAGCGCCTGTGCTCTGTAGCCGAGACCGCTGACGTTCCACCGGCGCAGAGTGAGAGCACGGCCGCCGCGTAGTTTGGGGCGGCCAGCGGTGCGGCCAGTGCCTTTATATCGGAACTCTCAACAAAAAAACAATGCATGTTTATTTAAATAAAGTGGAAAAGAGTTTGGGAGTTTGGTAGACGCAGCAGCAAAGAATATAATTTTATAATATTTTGCTGTAAAATTTTTTAAAAAATAGAAATAAACATGTTTGGAAACATACCTCGCGATATAAATGTTAATTCGCTTTCTACCCAGCGCTCCACTGCAACAAAAAGCAGCAATGGTTTCTTTTCCGCCAATATTAGAATGGTAGGTTCGCTCCTTCAGTATGAGAATGACCCTGACATCTGGACTACTGTGGAAACAGAACATGTTCCCGCAACTCAGCTCGGTAATAAGTACATTCTTCCCGGAAAAACTCAAATTACTCAGGTATGTCTAAATTATGACGGCAGTGTAATAGCCGTGGGTTTAGATGGCGTCGTGGCCGGTAGTCTTTTGTCTGTATATAGAAATGCCCAAAATTTTTACAATCCAACTGTAATCCCCGTCCCCGCAGACTCCACCGGAATTATAAACGGTTCGGTTTCCCTTTCCAATGACGGAAACATCCTGGCATTTGGTAGCAACTCTGATAACGCTAACATGGGCGCCGTTTGGATTTACCTATACTCATCTCTGACCAACACCTGGTCAATTCAAGGCACTAAAATTACTGGCCCAGGCGAAATCGGTGCAGGGAGATTTGGCATAAAGGTAAGTCTCTCCGGTTCAGGAAATCTACTCGCTGTTGGATCCCCTTATGACGACACTGCTGGCGCCGCCTATATTTTTAATTTGAGTTCCTTGACCAGCCCAGTGTTTGTTTCCAGGCTGGTTGGTACTCCTCTTGATACAGGCGCTGTATTTGGCTGGGATGTCGGATTTTCTGCAGATGGCTCCACTCTAGCGGTGGGCGCTTCTTCGGATCTTGGAAATAAGGGCTCCGTCTTTATCTACACAAAAGTCCTAAACACTTGGACACAACAGGCCTATCTAACAGCACCTCTGGGATTCACTACCCAATTTTTGGGTTATGGCGTGTCGCTTAGTGCCAATGGAAACACTCTTTGTGCTGGGTCAACCGTCAATAATGTTATTTATTATCGCACAGGTACCACTTGGTCTGTTGGGACTTTGCCTCCACTTCCCTATGATTTAATTGAAACCAGTCCCTATATGTTTGGTAATTTATCACAGGATGGAAACAGCCTTGTTGTCAGTTCCATAAATAATAATCAGAATGTTGGGGCTTCTTGGATATTTACGCAAGGACCACTAGAAACCTGGATTCAAAATGGTCTCGCGTTTATTGGCACCGGTGCAGTTAACCCAATCACACAACAAGGCTTTTCCAAAATATCGGGCGACGGAAAGAGAGTTGCCGTCCTGGACAATTCTAACCAGGGCTTGCTCTGGGTTTTTGTTTAAAAATTTATTTATTAATTGCAGTGGCAGCAGCAGCAGCGCGCTGCAGGTCAGGGATAGAGGCCGGGTCAAACCCCAGAAAGCTACCCTCCAGGACCTTGCGCTCGATGCGCTGGTCTGCCATTTTTTCGCGGTCCGTGCCCTCCGGACGCTTGTAGTGGCCAATCAGCAGCTCGTTCAGGGTAGCCTTGGCCTGGTTTTCCGTCAACAGACCCTGGTCCACCGCAGTCCTGAACCGCACCATATGCAGCACCAGTTCAATTTCCTTGGGGCCGCTAAATTTGGAGAGAACTGTGTCAAAAATGCGGGGGTGTTGGGTGGCAAAGCGGTCGGTGACGGGGTCACTGCGCAACCGTTGCTTCAGCGCGGCCACCGAAAAATCCGGGTCACGGGCAAGTTCCGCGTCAAAGGCCGCCCGCAGCTCCGTCACGGTTTGCGCCACTTTTTCCGGCGACATATTTTGGCTGGGCTCCAGTGCCGCGTCCGATTCGTACTGGTAAAATACTTTGCGCGGCTCGTTGCTTAGCCGCTCTACATCTTCCTGGGTGAGTTGTACTACATGAGATGTCATTGTGGATCTGTATTTATTAAGGCCTGCACGATTTAATATTTAAAGCCTATACACGCTCTAGAGGAATTGGCTCAAGAGTCCATTGTGCACTATCTACCCATAGCGCATCCACCACACAAAGATTGCCTAGCAATACGGTGAGCAGGTCATCGGAGGAGGCCTGGGCAATCGTAGAGCCCGGGGCCAGTCTCCAGTAGGTAGAAAACTGCGCATCATTTTGGGAGACGTAGGCCACCTCGTCCCAGGTGTCCGCGTAGGAGAGCGGGCCCTGGCGGTTGATAGGGGCAAGGAGACGACGTCCGAACCAGAGGCCTGGCTCCAGCGAGCGCAGCTGGAAAGCGTCGCCAACCTCCAGTGGCCCGGGGCCCATGGCGCGCAAAACCTGGAAGGGTACCTGGGTGGCCGGGTCTCTGTCGAGCGAGGGTTTCTGGAAGGCAGTAAAGACGTTTCCGCCCACCGAGAAGGAGTCTGCGGGTTGAATTTCTTCAGGCTGTTGGTAGTGCAAAAAGGCCGACATATTTTGGCGGGCAAAGCCCTGGAGCATGTTTGGGGGCGGCTGTATGCGGCGGCTGCTCAGGATATCTGTTGCTCTGCTCAGGAAGAGGCCACTGCATTCGTGGATAAAGCAAATGGATTTGTGCTCCATTTGAGTTCTTTATGTTTTTGAACGCAAAATATATTTTAAAATAAAGAATAATAATGGGATACAAAAGCATGCACAGCTTCGAGACCCGGTGTGCAGAGTCTGAGCGGGTTTCCCGCAAATACCTGGACCGGGTCCCCGTGATTTGCGAGCGGCTTGAGGGTTCTGCTATTAGCGCGGTCGATAAAATAAAATTCCTGGTTCCCCTAGACTTGACGGTGGGACAGTTCTGCTTTGCGCTGCGGCGACGCATAGCCCTGACTGCGGAGAAGGGAATGTTTCTCTTTATGGGAGAAGCGGCGACAATACCGGAGAGCTCAACCAGCATGGGAAAGCTGTATTTTGAAAAGCGCGACGCCGACGGGTTTCTCTACATGAAGTACAGTGGGGAAAATACCTTTGGGTTTTAGAAAGGATTGATGGGGGTGAAGCCATTGGGGGGCCTGTCCGTGGAAATTAGCAGGGGCGCCATGTTATTGTCCAGGGGGGATTTCCAGAAGGCTGGCACATTGTCTGAATTTGCAAAGACACATGTGTTGTCCACACTGGTTACCATGTTCTGGGACTCGCAAAAAAGATTTGAGTTGAAGTAGTATCCACCGCGGTTGCTTTCGTCGGTGAACAATGGGTTTTCCAGACTGAGCAAAGAGTCCATTTCTTTTTTAATATTGCCTTGAAACAAAAAAAAATAAAAAAAAATATGTATAATAAAAAAGATGAGTTCCTCGAACGAAAAGAAAATCTGTGATGGTGTAATGGGTATTTCCATTTTAATTGCAATCATTGGCTCCATTTTAATCATGGTGTATTACTCGCAGTGCAAAAAGTACCAGGATGCTAAATGTAATGTGAGTGCAGATAAAGCAACGTGCAGCGTAAGTGCCAAGAAGGCGTCAGGCCACCTCTATGGGGCCGGCATTGTCATGATTGGCTTGGCCATCCTCATGAACATTGGCTGTTTCTTAAAGATGGCCGTAATGCCGCGCGTAAATATTAAGAATTAGATGTAGGGATATCAGCGTCTCTGGCAAAATGGGGCCCAAAAAAAACCCGGCAGTTGGAAAAAGTAACCTTGTTTAGCCGGAAATTGTTCTGCTGCACCTGGGTTTCATGGCCCTCAATGTCCTCGGAACCCAAGTCCTCGTCAATGTCGAGTTCCAGGAGTGTGGGAGCCTCGGTCTGTCGACAGAGCGGACACGTTACCAGAACGGAACGGCTGCTCCGCATCAGACCCACGTAACACTCCCAGCAAATCCAGTGGGTACATTGGGGAAGCTTTTGCCCGGCTTCGGGTTCTTTTTGGGCACAACAAATCGGGCAATCAAACATTATATTTATTACAATCATAATTGATTGTGCAATAAACCGCTAGACACATATTTTTTTTTATTAATAAAACTGCAGAATTTTTTTAAGCAACTCTGGCTCCATGGGAATCTTTAGCAGCATGGTTAGGGCAGCAGGATTTCGTCGCAGCAGCGGAAACAGAAAAGCACGCATAGTCTCCAGGGGAAAATTCAGGACATAAAAGGTGTTTTGGGAAATCACGTGGTCTATTGCGTTTTTCACATAGGAAAGGGGATTGTCCAACGCCCAATTATCAATTTCTAACTTTTTTAGATTGTATGATTTGCTGAGGTAGCCATAGATGGGCTTCTGGCGCAACTCCTCGAAATGCCGCTGGAAAACGCTAGCCAGTGTGTCCAGGTTAGGACAGTGCTCTAAAAACATATACAGCTCCTGGGGAAAATAAGAGGCAGCTTGAAAGAATTTTCGTTGCGTGCGGCTATAGCGCAGTGCCATAAATCCAGGATTATCAAATTCTAAAAAAATATTCATAAACCTGTTGTAAAAAAAGCCATCACATTGCTTATAAATTAGATAGGAGGCATCAAGGTTACGGGGCATCCCATAACAAATTGACCGCGAAATCTTATCCACGTGCTGGCTAATAAGAAGCCGGACCTGGGCTATCCGTTTACAAAGCACGTCACTATAACGAAAAAACCTGGACACTTGCCGAAGCTTCCACAGATCGACAACAGAGCTGCAACAATCTATTACATGCTCCTGCAGCTCAACCGGCAAACGATCCATTTATTTTTAAAACATGTTCTATATATATATATATATGGAGGACAATAACACATAATTCTTTTACTTTCTCCGAAACGGCAACAACCGTTTGTTTGTCGCGGGCTTTTTTACTTCCGCTGACATCACCTCTTGTTGGAAACACCGTGTTGGTAGCACCTCATCCTCCTTCTTTCCACAGTCAAAACGCTGCTGCTCGTAGTGGCTACGCAGGCCGGAAGCCCTGGGCTCCTGGTGCAGCAGCGTGCGCGAAGGCAATATATGCGTAAAAACAGATGCCTTTGAAAGCCCCCGGAATTCCTGCAGCGTCAGCGGCCCCCCAAAGATTTGCAGCAGTTCCCGTTCCGGAGCCGGAAACAACTGCTGCTGCTCGGCCGCAACGCCAGGCACCTGACGCAGTCGCACCGCGGTCTCCACTGCTGTGCCGGGTCCCATGAGACTTATGGTGTGGGCGAGCAGGCAGTTGTCCGAGCAGAAAAACGATTTTTGAAACCCCGCCTTGTAAATGAGCGGGGGCCCGTCGACAATGAGACCCGCGTCGTGCAGGCACCGGGGCCCACTGGGAACTTTAGTAAGTTCAGTAGAACCGCGAAAATCTTCCAGCGAAAGGCTTCCTCCATAGCATAGCAGATCGCCACGGGCAGGGGCAATCCGACTGCATATATCCACATTGGGCAGCATAAATATTGCGGGGAAATCGGCGGGGTGGTTGTGGGCCAGGACGCAGCACAACGAGCAGAACCACAGTTTGCGAAAGCACACCATATTTGCAGCGGAGCAGGGCAGTCCATCGTGGAAGCAGTACTTTTGGGCAACCGCGGTGGTGCTCAACGGCAGCACCGTAATTTTTGTAGTAGCAAAGGCGGGGTGAATGCATTCCCGTGTATCCAAAACCTCCACTGCGTCCATATTGTTTTATGTATAAAACAAGCTGGATAAAAATTGTGATGTTATTAATAAATATTATAAAAATGCGTTTAAAAAATTAGTTTTAACTAAATTTAACTAAATTTAGCAGTGTATTGTTTCATCCGGATTTTCCAGCACAGCCAGCGGCCTGGCTGACTGAAGAACCCGCTTGCGCCGCATCCTGTCCGTGGCAATGTGGCCCCGGAACGAGTCCGTTCCCAGGACAAAATCTGGACAATCCGGGTTCCCGTCAAAGTAAAAGACCCGGTCCTGGACAAAATTGCTTGATCCTGTGGTGTCCAGCACCAGAGCGCGCCCTTTCTTGGCGGTGACCTGCTGGAAGACCCGGTCGAATTCGGCAAAGCTGTTGAAGATGCCAAAGTAGTAGTCGTAGAGCTTCATGCGGGTTTTCTTGGTGGTTTCCGCCATGGCAAAGACGTAGTCAATCTGGCCCCGCAGATCCGGGCCCAGGTCCATCAGGTACTGCTGGGTAATCATGAGCAGGAGGCCCAGCCAGCGGCCATTCATGAAGGCCTCGCGCATTTCCTCGCTCTTGAAGGAGCCCCGGGCAAAGGCAAGGTCATCCAGGATGACGGCGGTAATGCGTTTGTAGTCCGGGCGCTGGCTTATGCGTCCTAGGACCTGGATGGTCTGGGCAAAGACCTGGGAGTTAAAGGTGTTGTGGATAACGTCTGGCGGAAGAATGCGGCGCATTTTTTCCACACCATCGCGGGTGCCACACATGCCGGTGGCGTAGTCGATGCGCTCGCAGAGTTCCCGCAGCAGGGTGAAGAGCACGGTTGTTTTTCCGGAGCCCTTCTTTCCGATGATGAGGTATGCGCGGTTTACCTGCGCATTTTGGGGAATAAATCTTTTAATTGTAATACTCATTTTTGTATTTTATCTATATTATAAAATATTATTAAAAAGACATGTTGGCTAATGGTGTGATTGAGCAGCCGCTAACCCCCCAAACGGTCCTTCCAGGGACAAATACAAACGTTAGAATCAATGTGTATTGTCTGGAAGCGCCATTGAGCTTTGCGGGCGCGGCAATCAACAGGGCTTCTTATTTAAAGCCAGACTACATTGACGTGAACGCCTTCCACATGGGTCTGGGATTCTCTTACGAGGGCTCGGAAAACTATGAGTTTGCGGTGGACCTCATCGCCGAAACCTTCAACATCAATGTGCTCTTTCCCATCATTGTGGACAACAAACTCGTCTGGAAAAACAAGGCCATTATAACGTACTACACGGCAATTGACCGCGAATACTGGGCAAAATCCACCTACGTGGGCACCATTACGGGCATCCAGCTGGCCGAGTGGCAAGCCTGGATATTTGACACGTATTACCCTGCAAACCCGATGTATGTGTTTTTTAGTGTTGCCGAGAAAAGCTCCCCGAGATTAAACCTGATTAAGCGCACCGTGTGTGACACCTTTGCCGAGGACAGCATCGAGTACATGAAGAGCCGCGGCGCCCTAATCGACTACATTACCCCGATCCACACTTCATTTACCCCGATTCTTGTGGCAAATCGTGCGGATATTGTCAAGCTTGATGCTTCGGACCCTGCCGTGTATTGCCGTATTGTTGAGTTCTACCGCATTGTCCTGGATATAATACATGGGTTAGAAGGGCAGTTTGTTCGTGCAGGAGATATACACGCGGCCCGAGACATATTTTCCTATGCCAAGCTGTTTGGTACGATAGCAAATAAATTTCCCTCCATCGTGCTCTACAGCTACGACGAACAAAACCTCCCTTGCTACTACCAGATCAGTCGGCCAAGCGTCTTTTTAAACTACATTGTATCGAGCGTGCAGCGCAACGTTGTTGGCCTGACTGTTACAGGTACGCCCTACTATGACGAGTACACGCCAAAGAGCAATGCATTGCCCGTTGCAAAGAGTAATGCATTGCCCGTTGCAAATAGCAGCAGCCCCAAAAGCCCAGTATTGACTTCAAAAAGCGCAAAAAAGTCGTCGGTTATGTGGATAATGTTAGTTGTTTTGCTGCTGCTAGTTGTGGGAAGCATAGTGCTTGTTTCGCGTTTTTAAAAAAAAATTAATTGAGCATAAATAAAAAATGAGTTGTGCATTTGCGGCAGTAGATCCTGTAAATCCAACAAAGAATGAAGTTTTAATAATTAAGTTTATCAAACGCCTAATTAAATTTAAAGGGACTTCTTGGGGACTCAATTTAAATTGGAATGACATAGAAACCTCTCATAGTAACCCAATGGAATTGCAACATCTGTACGAAGAAGTTACAAGACAATTATATATTATTGTCATGGTTTTGAATTTCCTTTTGCCAGGATGGTTTTTTTGTGACATTTCCATTCCAATGCACGTGGGATATGTTTACTACAACTGTCCACGTGCCTGGCGCGCAGCTCGCGACTTAATTCTAAAAAATTTAGAGACCTTGGGGTTTTACAACTACAAAAACAAGTATGTGTTTCTTCCAGTAGACACTCTCCAAAATGTGTTTAACAATAGAGAACATGAACTATTTGATAAATTTAGAAAATATTACGAAAAAAATAAGGCGTACCAAGTGTTAATGAATAACATGTTGGGAATGCTTACTCTTTTTGTCAACGGACCCAGTCATTGGGACACCGGGTTAATTTCTTTTCAAAATGTATTGGAAAAAAACCTCACTGCAAAGCCCGGCGACGAGCGGCCTTTTTTCAAGGATCCATATCTTCCCATGCTTCCCATCCAACCCTTTCGAATGCTTCAAAACAGGGAATATAGTGGGCAATAATTAATCTTTTATCTTTTTGCGTTTGAAAACAATGTTTTTTGTTTGTTGTAAAAACAAAAAAAACGTTAAACAAAAAATGTTGTTTTTAAAATCTTTAACAGGGCAAACATTCTCAGTTTATCCTCCAAAGCACTGTACTACAAAGCAGGAGTATCTTGACTTTTTAACCAATGAGATTAAACTCAGTAGCAGTTGTATGGAGTGCATACATATGGAGGAAGGAAAAAAAGTAACAATCATTGTTCAGGGAAAAGATTTGTCAAAAATGACGGAAGCAGACTGCAAAGATGTGGATTTTAGAACTTTATTAAATAGCTTGGGGCCAATCCATTACGTGTTGCGTTAGCCACACATTAGCACGGGCACCTCTCCCAGAACCACAAACTCCATCGTAGCGGACCAGTTGCGTCCGTGGAACTGGTAGAGCTGGTGGTCCGGCGTAAGCCAGCGGAAGTGCAGCTGCGTCAGAATCTCACTCCCGTTGAACGTCAGCGACATCGGGTACATCCGCTGCATCTGGTAGGTCGGGAAAAAGATTACCTTGGCCAGGATGTTGGTCAGGTTGTCGCCCAGGTAGTTGTGCTGCGTGTACACCGAGCCCTTCACGTCCAGCACCTGAAGCAGCAGGTAGGGAGGAGGCTCCAGCGCCGCGGTCGTAATCGAGACAAAGGGCGCCGGCGCCTGCAAATCCACATAGTCGAACCCAAGGATCTGGGGAAATATGGTGTTCAGTTGACGTCGGGTCTCCAGGGTGTTGAAGTAGACGTTTAGCGTCGAAGACAGACAGAAGAGAGCCGCGGTTATTGCATTGCCGCCAGCCCAGGGCCAAGCCCCGAAGCCAAGGCCATCGATCGGGTCCAACAGGTAGGAGGTTGAGGTCACTACGCTGGAAACCCGGGCTCGTACCTGAAACAGCGGCGACCAGGGAAAGCTCAGCGACAGGACGTCGTCCTCCTGAAAACCATGCGCCGTGGTGGACGTCACTGCAATGCCGGCAATGTTAACCAGGGTGACGGTGCCGGAAACTACTCGTGGCGCCGTCGGGTCAATGCGAAACCCACGACGACCATTGTTGGCCACAATCTGGACTACTCGCGAGCTAAAATATGTGGCGTTGCACCCCAGCAGCGGAACCACGAGCGGCCGCACACTGTGGTAGCTAAGACCATTGCGGTATGCAATCCCATTGAAGCCCAGCCGCTGGGGCATCGACGACCCCAAAATCGCCAGGTCTCCAAATTCCAGACCAAATATCCCGTTGCAGGAAAATACAAACTGCCCCGTAATGCTGCCACAGCCATTGTCCTGCTCGGGAAGCAGTTCCCATTGCACACTGTAGGTGTTTGCGCTGGGAATGCCCAGGTTTAAAGCACTCTGCGGGTCAATGGTGTTCATCGCGAGCTGAAGCATTGCGGCCAGAGTGTCTACGGTGTAGCGTCCTGCAAGGACTGGAACCGTAAGCGAGGTGCCTACCGCATTTGAAAAGAGGATGGCGTCAGCACTGTCCAGGGAAAAGCGATTGAACTGTGTGTTGATGTCGCTGCCCAGACCCGATAGGTCACCCGGGGAGTAGAAGCCCGGTGTTATGGCAATGGAGCCCCGCCAGAATGGCCCATTTTCGGCAACAATGCAGTACTGGCCGCCCGCAACGCTCGGCGTGGATGCGCAGAGCCCCAGCGTGCTCTGGAAGCCCATGCACTGGCTAAGGTTTATTTCGCCGGGCACGGTAACCAGCGGCAAAAGACAGACGCCCGGGGGCGGCTGTGGGACTGGCCCAGGACCACCGCCGCAATTTGTGGTTGGCATTCCCTGGTAGAAGACCGTCTGGAGAACAAACACCGACGACAGCGCATTGTAGGAAAAGGTGCCCTCGGTGAAGCCAATGGCGAGCAGCGCAGCATTGAGGACCACACAGAGCGCCGAGGGGCTGGCGAGGGCGGGTGCCGAGACAAAGCCAACGTTGCCCAGCGTTATTTGGGCGGTGCTTGTAACGGTAAGGGTAAATGTGGAGGGACCAGTGATGGTAAAGCCGGGGTTTGTGGAATTTAAAACAAGCTGGTTAGGATCGGGCATGGAAACGTCGATCAATGTGATGGGCAATGTTCCCCAGATGTTGCAAAGGCCCTGAAGCGCATGGGGCAGCA
>Ga0209443_1000340_pt1 | contig 32179 bp, 36 predicted proteins | sample LauGreBMM110DCMD_2_FD_187571 | JGI IMG/M metagenome (GOLD analysis project Ga0209443, IMG submission 187571) | Freshwater lake microbial communities from Lake Michigan, USA - Su13.BD.MM110.DCMD (SPAdes) (version 2) | ecosystem: Environmental > Aquatic > Freshwater > Lake | place: Lake Michigan... | reverse complement strand
GTAATAGATATGAATGATATGTTAATTCAAAGTTATTTTGCTTCGCAACACGATAGTCTTTGACTTTGAACAAATTGAAACCAAATAGACGAACATATTCAACGAATGCTTCGGTTTCAAACCAAACTATATTTAGGAATAATATAAAGAAAATTACTTGTTGCATAAACATATATATGGTAGACTTTTATTGAATAGTAAATAAAAATATTATGTGTATTATCATGGTCGTGTGTATTTTTTGACAACATTATAATTTAGTCATATTTATGAATAAAAAAAACAAACTTGCAGTTTTATATATACATCATTGTAAGAATGATGTTACTCTTTATAATTATGATCGTTTAAAGAGATTTAATCCTGATGTGGATATTTATCCGGTCGGATTTGAATGGCACGATTTAATTGAAGGATCTCATGTAGTACGTCGTCACGATGAATTGCCAAATAATTATGTTCTAAATAAGATGGTTAATAACAGTACATCGTCGGAATCAGATTTGTGTATATATGATTTTTTCTTGCACCACCAAGATTATGATTCATATTTTGTCATTGAATGGGATACATATTGTAATGCTTCGATTCATGAAGTTTATGCCGATGCTTTTGAAAAATATGATACATTTTCAGCGTATACATTTACAAATGAATTTTATGGACCTGGTACAGGAATTTTAATGGATATTACTGGTTTGAATATAGATAATAGTCATGAAAGGTATGTGAGAAGATGGAGTTGGTATAGATATTTCTTTTCAAAATTAAATGAACCAACCGAACAGAATGTACTGTTGCCCTATTTAGGGGGGACATACCCAACATCTCTATTATACTATAAAAACAATGTTTTACAAGATCTTATGAAATTAATTTTAATAAATCCCCGACTATATGATAACATTCAAAATGAAATGAGACTTGGAACTGTATTACAACAAGCTGGATATAAATTAAATGAATATGGTGGAAACACAAATCAATTCAGTGAACAAAAAAATTATCGAATTGATATTGAGAATTATATAAAAGGATATTATCATCCTATAAAAGATATTATTTACAAATAATTAGATTTTTTTGGTATGTGTTTAATGAATTCACTTTAAATTTAAATATATCAAATTCCATATCACCCAATTCTCCTGATTCGGTTAAAACTTCGCTTAATTGTGATGTTAGAAAATTAAATCTTTCTTGATTTATATCTCTACCATTGAATTCAATTAGTACATCGTTTATTTTATTTTCGGTTAAATTTTTAATCTTATCTTTTAAATTATACATTGTATTTGATTGGGTTTGATTAATATAATTTGTACAATTGCAATCCACATAAATATTAGAACACCATGGTTCTAAATATGATAATAATTGTTCCGAGCAATTGTGAACAACAAATCCAATGTCATATTTATTTTTTATGATAGGATTTAAGTATTCGTCATGAAGTACTGCACTTCCCCATTTTCTAATAAACTCTAATGTAGATTCATGCATTAATTTTTGCCAATCTTTAGATTTTTGCGAATGGTCTTTTGTTAAAATACCGTGTTCAAATTGTCCCCCTCTACATGTAAGATGGTAAACATAAGATGTCCAAGACTGTATTAGTTCATATCCATTTAATAACATTCTATTAAACACATCACTATCTTCTCTAGCAGAACGCATGATTGGGTCATGCATTCCAATCGCAACAAAGTCTTTTTTATACATCATCCACGGTGCAAAACATCCATGGGTAATTTTATCTTTATATTTATTTTTACAATCTGCTACAAACAAGTCAAATTTGATTTCTTCAAAACCATCTTCTATATTGATTTCCGGCCAATTTCCAAAATTTTTAACAATCTTCTCTGGACCATCAGGATGTAAAGGTGGTTCAATTCTTGTAGAACATACAACTTTTTTTTCTTTTAAATGATTAAATAAATGTAAATCCGCGTCTTTACCCAACATCATATCCGCATGAAATATCATGAATATGTCTGTCTCTGAATTATTAATACAAAAATCGTATGACATTCCTATACCAAATAATTTTTTATTTAAATTTGGATTTACAAAATATTTGACATTATATTCGTCTTTTATTGATTCCAACCAATCAACTGTTCCATCTGTATCTTTATCAACAAATATAATTATGTCGTGATCTTTTCTATAAGAATTTTTTCTTATAGAAGGAATACAGGCTTTTAGATATCTTAGATTGTTTTTACTTGGTATACAAAACGTGATTTTTTCCATATAAACTATTTTGGTAAACACATAAAATTACATAATTCGCCGACCGAAACATCTTGAACCGAATTGATTTTCTTTCTATTAGAAACAAGACCCAATCCCGAGTTATTTTTTGTTATGTCATATATATCATATGAATAACTATTAATAGTATTCAATAAATCTTCTATTTCATGTTTTACTAATCCCGAATACATTTCAGTAATCAGAATTGGTTTTGTTTTATTAATTATTTCGCTTAAAGTTTTAAGTATTTCTTTATCGTAACCTTCAGCATCTGTTTTAATTAATGATATATTATTTATATCACCCGAATGGTATTTGTTCATGAAATCATTTACATTTACTCCATATACATCCATAGGAACAACATGACCAGTAACTCCTATTCCGTTATGACACTCAGTTGCAAACCCCCCATTACAAAATCCGTCATCGGAATAATGAAATTCAAGCGGACCTTCTTCTTTTGAACACGCAATATTATATGGTATGATATTTTTATGTAAAGTAGAGTTTAATTCTAACACTTCATAAACCGCAGGATTTGGTTCAAATGATATTACTTTACCAGCAGATTGTGCATATAATACCGACATTAAACCTGCTTGCGCACCTATGTCCAAAACAACACTGTTATTTTTAATATTTTGTTTGACAAAATCTAATATTATATCGGTAAAAATTTCTTCATATTCCCATGTTCCCTGAAAAGGATGATTCCATTTATAATAATCTATTGAATGTTTTCTTGAGGGCGTTTTATAATTTATCAAATTAGAATTATAATGTACTTTATTATGTTTTAATACATTTATAAATTCGTCTCTATATTCTTTTGTCGGATCAAAAAATTGATTCATATTATATTATTTTTTTTGGAAGTTTCGTACCAAACTTGTATATATTTTTCCATTTTAGATTCAAATTCTATTCTTTGATTTGGAATATTATTTAATGATATATATTTTTTATATACGGATGGATTTTTTTTATTTTGAAATATTCCAATATCTTTATCAAATACCACTTGATTTCTAAGTATATATTGATTTATATTTAAATTAAAATTTCTTTTTGCAATATTACATACGTTTGTGGAAAAAGAATCCCATGGACCATATCCATGCCAATCTTCTTGACACGGAACTAATTTTTCATAGAAATTTTTATTAAATAAATCAAACCAACCAGCAAATTTAAAGGTATTCAATTTCTCCAAATAAGGTTCTTCGTTAATATTTTCCGATTTATATATAATTTCATTTATATTTTGTCTATCCCAATTACTATAATTATCGTTTTGAAAAACTCTATTGGTACATATATCCCATGTAGAATCCCATAATTTGGGGGTTTCTAAAGTAATTAAGAAATAATCATCATTTATTTGTTTTGCGCTTTCAATTAAATAACAAAGACTGTGTTGATGAAAAAATATATCCGAACATATTGATATATAATAGTCAATATTAGGTTCTATTAATTCTCTTTGAAAATCTAGATGTCCATACAATTGATCATTATCATATATATTAGTTTTATGAGTATATTCATTTAAGTGATTACTAATATATTTGTACTTATCTATGAAAAATTGTTTTGGAATTTGAGACTGATTCCAATTGACTATATAACTTGACAAATTTAAACACGTTTCTATGCAGACAGTATCCTCCGGGTTCAGATATCGTTTGGCCAACTCAATTTTATTAAATGTTTTTGCCGCGTCATCTAATTCCCATGGCATTAAATGTGTAAATATTTTAATATTCATTTTAAAAAATAATTGTAACAGTAATTAATTCCGTTGTCAATTCCTTTGAATGATATATTTAATTTTTCAAGTTTATTAGAATCGCCGGTATAACTTAATGTCAAACCGTCCTCTTTTATGATAATTTCCGATTTATGTTCATTTAAATTATTTATTTTGTTTAATATATCACTTAATTTATATTTTTCTTTGTAAGATACATTGATATCGTTAGGCAAATCCATTGGTATATATAAATAATATTCTAAAATTTTGATAAAGTCTTTTAAATAAAAAAAATCTAGATATCTATCTTGATGTATTACCATTGATTGTTTATTTATGTATTTTCTTATATTGTTACTTATAAATCTAGTATCCAATTCATTGGGATAAAAACAATTAAACAGTCTGAGATTAATGCCTCTTTGAAATTGATTATGTAATTTTGATATTATATTTTTTGATAGTCCATAATAATCGACGGGAACATTCTTATAAAGTTCTTCTTCTTTATATACATTAATATTGTTTTGTCTATCAAATTCCGCTCCTGATGCAATATTAATAAAAATCTTATATCTATCTTTAAATTTCATTAAATTTTCATACATTAATATATTTTTATAAAATACATCATAATCATCTTTTTCTAATCGACGTCCTCCTTCTATAGCACAATGAATTATAGCATCAATTTTATTTTTAAAAAGAAATGCGTCTATATCGGACACAGAAAATAAATTAAAATTGGATTTAGTTACACCAAAAAAGTTAAAACTGTTATTTGAAATTTTAACTATATTTGATCCCAAGAATCCGTTTGCTCCTGTAACTAACACATTCATGATTATTTAGATTTTAAGTAGTCTGCAAACTCAACTAATATAGTACTTTTACCATCTATTCTATTTAATGCTTTTTCATATGCAGGAAAAATGTCTTCCGGTTCATTTAATTCTATAATATCAATTGTTTTACACATTAATCTGAATGCTTCTGAAAAATTACCTTTGTGTTGACATTGTGGATCTACTGGATATTCACTTCCTACGGACACTCTTATTATTAATTTAGGAGCACATTTACCGTCTGACATGATTGTAAGTTTATCTAAATGATTTACGATTTGATCGGTCGCCATTAATAAAAAATTCCATCTAGGAAACATTGTAACTACGGTAAATCCTTCCAATCCCATACCAATACTTGCACCCATTTGCAAATATTCTGCAACTGGCCATTCAATTTTCTTTTCGTCAGGAACATTTAATAATGTATCATATAATCCTGTGCCACCATATTTAATTGATTGACCAACGAATATAGTTTTAGTGTCGGATGAAAGTAAATCCATTGATTTTATTATTTGATTTAAATATTTCATAACTTAAAATTGAACTCTTACTCCTGCACCAGCATGTGGATATTTATTGTTTTGATATCTATAATATATTATTTTGTCGTGATGATATAATTCATTATCATTTAATTTATCTTTATCAATGTAATATGGAAGTTTTCTTCCCCAAACTTCTTGTGTAGGTGTTAATACCGATTTGAAATTGTCTTCTATAATCCATGTAATTGGTAAATCAAAGTTTAAACTATATTTATATGATTCATGAAATGTTCCTGTTTCGGCGGACATATCACCCAGAAAACACCAAACTTTTGATTTAGAGTTTTTTAATTTGATGGCCAATGATGTTCCCATAGCAATTGGAGTGACTCCCCCAACAATTGAACTACAGAAAAACTTATATTCCGGTAAATTCATAATCATAGATTTACCGTTTAATATTTTGTTTTTTAAATATTCTTGAGGTACTCCTTTACATAGTGCTTGATAGTGATTTCTCCATGTACAAAATACCCAATCATTTTCAATGTCTATTTTTTTAAAAATATCAAGCATTGTATCTTCATTTCCATTATATAAATGTATTGGAGATCTAATTTGACTTTGATTAAACAAATTTCCAATTTCTTCTTCAAATTTAATTAACGATTCTTTTGTTATCATAATTTACCACATGAAATTTTTCTTATAATACTCAATTATTTCTCCGATAGCAACATCAAATTTAATTTTTGGTGTCCATCCAAGATTTCTTAATTTGTCATCATTTAAAGCATATCTAACATCTTGTCCCGGTCTTGAAATGGTAAGATCCAAATATTTTTCTTTATAATCTTCAGATAAATATCCTGTGTAATTTTTAATTATTGTTTTTACGGTGTCAATATTAGATTGTTCAAATCCGCCTGCTATATTAAAAATTTCATTTTTTATTCCCGATTCTATAATTGTTATTACTCCTCTTGATGTGTCATCTGCATGAAGCCAATTTCTAAATGGAGTTCCATTGTTATGAAGTGGAATTTTTCTTCCCAAAGATAGAAATTTACACGATTTAGGAATTAATTTTTCAACATATTGTCCAATACCATAATTATTTGTTGGTCTAAAAATTATATATGGAATTTCATAAGTTCTAGCCCACGCCAAAATTAATTGATCGGCAGCTGCTTTAGTTGCTGAATATGGATTACTCGGTTTTAAAATATCCGTTTCTATATGATCATGTTCCGCAATATCCCCATAAACCTCGTCGGTACTGAAATGAAAAAATACAGGCGAAAGTTGTCCTTCTTTTTTATATATTTTTAATAGTTCAAGTATGTTGTATACCCCATTGATATTGGAATGTAAAAAATCTTCGCTTTTACGTATCGAATTATCAACGTGCGTCTCAGCCGCAGAATTTATAAAATAATCACAATCAATTAATCTATCGATGTCACATATATCTTTTTGTTCAAAACTAAAATTTTTATAAGAATTAAATTCGTTTAGTAAAGATGTGTTTGCTGCATATGTTATTTTGTCAATTCCCTTTACATACCATCCCTTTTCCAAACATCTTCTAGTAACATATGATCCTATGAAACCTAAACAACCAGTAATGTAAACTATTTTTTGATTATCCATAATTATAACTATTGTTTTATACAATCAAAAAATTTATTTATTTGATTGATTCATCGACTCCGCGATTTGAAATATTAGATCTTCTTGACCAGCAATTAATTTTCTATTTCCCAATTCAAAAATCAGCGAACTATATTCAATGCCATTTAATTTTGACGCTTTAATAATTGGTTTTTCAAATCCTGAGAACAATTTGTTTAATCCCGTGAGTATATTTATAGGAGCAGATACAGGTACACTTTTAATTAAATATTCCATTACAGTGTCGGCTTCCGTGATTAATTTATTAAAATTGATTGTAGTAGAATAACCATATTTATATAAAACTGGGACTAATATTTCTAACTGGGTATTTCCCGCTCCTGCTCCAAATCCTCTGATACAAGCATCTATGATTGACGCGCCTTGTTGTATTGCTACAATAGAGTTTATAATAGACATATTTAAATTGTTATGTCCATGAAATCCAACTTTTATCTTAAGATTTTCTGTTAATGCTTTTATTCGTTCCTCAACATCAAATGGTAAATATGTGCCAGTAGAATCCATAATTATTATCGCATCTGCCCCATAATTTTCCATTTTTTTAGATTCTTCGACTAATACAGTTGTACTACATAAAGATGACATCATTAAAACTCCATAAACAATTTTGTTATGGTTTTTGAGATATTCTATATGAGTTTTAGTTACGTTTGCTTCCGTACAATGAGATGCTACCCTAAATATATCTACGCCTAAATCAATTGCGGGAATTATATTTCTTTTTAATGTGGAGATACCAGGTATGCTGTGAACGCATAATTTTGTTTTTGTCAAATTTTTTCTTGCAGTAGATATTATTTCTTCGTCTGTGTGATTAGACATTCCAATTAATAAGGAAGAAGCACCCAATCCATTTCCATGCCCGACTTCTATTATTGGCACGTTAGCAGACTCTGCAAATTTACAATATTTTTCTATTTGAGTTAAAGAAATTTTATGAGAAACTGAATGATTTCCATCTCTCAATGTATGATCGCTTATAATAATTTCTTTCATATTAATCTCTCAATAATTTTTAATGCTGCACAATTTATAATGTCTAAATTTCCAGCATAAGATGGTAAGTAATCTCCAGTTCCTTTGACTTTAATGCTCACAATTAGTATATTACTATCATTTATATTTGGTAAACTTGTCAACTCATAATTAGGCACATAAGTATTAATTTCTTTTATTTTATTATCTAATTGACTTAATAAATCTCTTAAATTTACATCTTTATGTTTTAGAAACATAGTTGTTTGCATGTCGACACATGGCTCCGCTGGATTTAAATTTAAAATCACTTTACAAGAATTAACTCCGGTAAATTTCTTAATGGCATCTTCAGTGGTATGAATATATTCATCGATATTAATTCTTGTAGCTAACCCCGCACTTTTAGAAGATATTTGAGATATAACTTCAATGTATTCCAGACCATCACAATATTTTGAAATCAAATGCAAAATAGGAATTGACGATTGACCACCGCACGTAATCATATTTATATTATTATTTGTAATAATTAATTCGTCATTTATTAATGGAACGCACAATTCTCCTAATTTTGCAGGAGTTAAATCTATTACTTTTATACCTTGTTCTTTAAATACCTCATTATTTATTTTTGCAGAAAAGGCGTCGGTACAATCAAATACAACATCGCAACAATTTTTGTTATTTTTAAAAAAATTTATTCCATCTATAGAAGTATTTATTCCTAACCTTTTTGATATATCAATGCCATTTGATTCTTTACGTCTTCCTACAAATACAACAGGTTCAACGATATGTGATTTATTACATTTAATTAATAAATCGGTGCCTATATTACCTGTTCCTATTATGCCTACTTTTATTTTCATCTTACAATCAATTTAGATTTTTTATTTATACCTGATATCATGTTTTCTTGTATTTCATTAAACGACAGAAGCGGTGACATTTCTTCAATTGGAGGAGAAAAAATTGTTCCGTCTATATTTTTGATGCCTTTTACTTTCGGTATGAAATCCTGTTCGGGATCCATAAATACTTCACATACGCTTGGACCAGAAGAAGTTAGAAAAGATTTGATTTTTGTTTCGTAATCTTCCCACGTTTTAATCGAAAAATAAGGAAAGTCAAACGATAAAGATAACTTTTCAAAGTTTGGTAGAGATAAACCGGTATCTGCATTTACACCATTATACGACCCATTAAATAACATTTTTTGAGTATGTTTAATCATTAAGTATCCATCGTTATTGAATATAACAATTTTGATTGGTAAATTATGATGTTTTATTGTTTGTAATTCTTGCAAATTCATCATAATACCGCCATCACAATTTAAACAAATGATATTCTTTTTAAGATCAACAAATGATGCACCAATTGCACCAGCTAATCCATACCCCATTTCTCCCAATCCGAGAGAAGTAAACATTATCTGATTTTCTTTTAATTTTATACTATAATGTCCACTTAATAATGCGGTGCCCATATCAGTAACAATAATATCATCATCATTTAATTCATCACTCAATTTATCTATGAATTTATATGAATTAATATATATAGGATGATTGTGTTCTGGTAATAATTTTGGATATTTTTTACGCATCAATTTACAGTAATTAACCCATTCAGTTTTAGAATCAATGTCACACTCCACATTTAACAAACCGTTTATCAGATATTTTGTATCTAAATTGATAATTGTAGTATTTTCTCTTAAATGTTTTAGAGATTCTTTTTTATCTATATCATTAATAATTAATTCCGCGTTTGGTGCAAAATCTTTTATATCATAACCTGTCTGAAGTAATGACAATCTACTGCCAAGTGTAATAACCAAATCGCTATTCTGAATTATAAAATTAGAACACCTTTCTCCGTGAATTCCGGATCTTCCAAAATTATTAGGATTCAATTCTGACAGTAAATCTATCCCTGACCAAGTAAGTATTACTGGAATATTGAGTTTATCCATTAGAGATTCAAATTCTTTTTTTGAATCTGAAATTCTAATTCCATGACCGGCAACGATAACGGGTCGCTTTGATGATTTGAGCTTGTCATAAATCAATTCAATTGATTTTTTGAGTTCGGAGTGAAGTCCATCAAATTGATTATTTTTTTCTATATTATTCCAATTACGAACTGATATTTCCTTTGACTGTACATCAAAAGGAATATCTAACCAGACCGGACCAGGTCTTCCATTGATGCTTATGGTGAGAGATCTTTCCAGTTCGTCTTGTATTTCATTTTCATCCAAAATAGTTTTTGAATATTTGGTTACCTTCTTTACCATTTCAGACGAATCAAATCCTTGAATACCATACATTCTTAAATGTTTATGATTGATCATATATCTGACTTGTTCTTGACCAGATATGATTATACCAGGAACGGAATCGGCCCAATTACTTACTACTCCTGTGGTTGCATTTGAAGATCCTCCACCAGCGGTAACTAATGCAACGGACAACTTACCACTAACACGAAAATAAGCACCCATCGCCATGACAGCACTTTGCTCATGATGTACATAAATAATTTTTGTGTATCCTAATTTATTTATAGAATCAAATATATAGGAATTTGCAGATCCTATTATACCAAATGCATATTTAATTTGATTTTCTTCCAAAAATTCAGCAATTATATCACTAACTCTTTTATTCATAATTTTATAACTTATTTATTTTTAATAAAGTTTTGAACTATTGTTTCAATATAATCTAGTTGAATAGATGTAATTACCGGACTAGTACCAAGGAAGAATGTATCAGTTGTAATCTTTCTTGCATTTGGATATTTTGTAATTACTTCTTTTTTATCAATCAATCCATCATATGCGGGTTGTAACATAATATTACCTGCAAAATATGGTCTAGTTTGAATTTTGTTTGATTCTAAATAATCAACGATATCTTTTCTTTTGAATTTGGAATTATCTTTGATTGTTATTGCAAACGCAAACCAACTAGGGTCAGATAAGTCTGTTGCTTTTGGTAGAATAAAAAACTCTTCATACGGTTTGAAAATATTTACAAGTCTTGCGTGATTTTCTTTTCTTCTACGATGAATTTCTGGTAATTTCTTCATTTGTTCAAGTCCGATGGATGCTTGTAGTTCAATTGGTTTTAAATTATAACCAATTTCATCATACACATACTTATGGTCAAATACTTCATCTGGTAGTTCTGGTAACCAATTACTAAATCTATTGCCACAACTACCATTTTTTAGTAGACCTGCTTTTTTACCAACACAATAACATCCTCGTCCCCATTCACGGAAACTACGAGTAACTATTTCTTGCATCTTAGTATTACATGCAACAAATCCACCTTCGCCCATAGTCATATGATGTGCAGGGTAGAAACTGCAACTTGCTAGTTCTCCAAAACTACCAAGTGGTTTACCGTTATAAGTTGAACCAAGTGCATCACAACAGTCTTCTAATAGAATTAAATTGTATTGTTTAATTATTTCCATCAAGCGGTTCATATTTGGTGGATTGCCCAATACATGAGCAAATGTAATAATTTTTGCTCCTTTCTTTGCCATTTCTTCAACTTGATCTAAGTTTAGGTTCAATGTATCTAAATCAATATCAACAAACACGGGTTCAAATCCAACTTGAAAAATAGGATTTAAAGTAGTAGGAAAACCTGCAATGGGGGTGATTACTTTGGTTCCTTTTGGTAGATTGTATAATCTTTTAGATGTCATTGCTAACATCATTAATAGATTTGAACTACTGCCACTATTAGTTAGTATACCATATTCTTTGTCAAATTGTTTTGGAAACAGAGTTTCAAAAGTTATCGCATCTTGTCCTAATACTAACCATTCATTCAATAATGATTTTACTGCTGCTGTATATTCTTTATCATCAAAAAATGGACCTGCATATTGCACCCAATCTTTGCCAGCCTCCCATTTTTTAGATGCGTGTTTTTCTTTTATGAAATCTTCGACGTTTTTTAGAATATTAATCATATTAAATAATACTACACTATAAGTTGTTTCTTGTCAATCTAATTAGTAAATACGTTCAGTTCGATCATTTTGCGGTAGACTCTTTTAACAAATTCTAAATAGTTTTTAGCTAATTCATAGTTTTTTTCTATGATTTCCAGTCTATCTACATAATATTCTGGAGCCAATTGATTTAATTTAACGATACAATCATCGACATTTTCAAATTTTATTATACCATTTGGGTCAAAAAAATCATTTATATCTGAACATCCCCAATAAACAGGAATGGTTCTCATTAGAAAACAATCTAATATTTTTTCAGTAAACCACCCTTTATTAGAAAAGTTTTCTATACATATACCAAATGACGATTCGCCAAATACTTGTTCTTTACCAAGTCGTGCGTTTGGTATATCATTTCTATCTCCTATAGTATAATAAAAATCTTTTGGTATTTTTATTTCATTTTGTCTTGCAAGAAGTTCATGTCTCATATGATGACCATATGAAAGTTTTAATTTTCCCGACAAATGAGATACTCTGAATATTTTATCTCTATCAATATTATACTGTTCAGGCAAAAACCAAGAATCTCCAAATGAAATGTAATGTGCATTTGAACAATTATTTAATATTCTATAATTCCACGTTAAAATATATTGGAATGAATTTTTATTTTGAATTACCCAATCATGTAAACCAAAATATTCGTTTGGTTCATTAACAACAATTACATTAATTGGATTGATTGATAATTCTTCATTATTTGGCTTTCTGTCCATGAATAATGATACATTTAAAATTATATGTTGTTTAAAAATGTTACGAACATACAATTCTTCTTGATGTGATATAAAAAAATTCATTTTAAATTTGAAATATACCAATTGTATGTAGTTTCAAGACCATCTTTTAAATTAGTGTTTGGTTTCCATCCTAATTCTTTAATATTTGTACTATCAATCAACTTTGAAATCGTACCATCTGGTTTATTGATGTCAAATTCAATTTCACCTTTGTATTCAACAACACCTGAAATAACGTTGAATAATTCTTTCATTGTTACTTCATAACTTGAACCAACATTGATAAATTCTTTTTTATTATATGATTGCATTACCAAATATAAAGCCTCGCTCAAGTCATCCACATATAAGAATTCTCTTCTTGCAATACCAGTTCCCCATACAGTAATTTTAGTATCATTTTTAAATTTAGCGTTATGAAACTTTGCAATCAATGCGGGTATTACATGACACTTTTCCAAGTTAAAACAGTCATTTGGGCCATATAGATTACACGGCATTACGGATATAAAGTTACATCCATATTGGGTATAATAATATTCACACATTTTTAATCCGACAATTTTGGCTAATGAATATGCTTCGTTGGTGGGTTCAAGTGGACCTGTTAATAACATATTTTCTTTAATGGGAATTGTATTTTCTTTTGGATAAATACAAGAACTTCCTAAAAATAATAGCTTTTTAACTTTATTAATATAACTTGCATGGATAACATTTGTTTGAATAGAGATATTATCATGTAGAAATTCTGCCGGATATGCTTTATTTGCACCAATCCCACCAACTTTAGCCGCAGATAGGAATACATAATCTGGTTTATTTACTTCAAACCAATGATTTACCGATTGTTGATTTGTCAGATCCAATTCATTTTTTGGTGATGTCAAAATATTAGTATAACCTAATTTTTTAAGCAATCTTACGATAGACGATCCCACCATTCCACGATGACCAGCAACAAAAATTTTATCTGAGATATTCATATATTTAATTTATTTATTTCTTCTACCAACAATTTTATTTTTTTAAGTGTCAACTTAGAATGCAATCCTACATAAAAACCATGTATGTCAACATATTCACTATTTTTAAATTTAGTATAATCATCAAATTGACTATAACATGTTTGTTTTAATAAATTTCCTGAAATTATGGGTCTTGTTTCAATATTAGAATTTTTACAAAAATCTAACATAATCTTTTTATGTTCTGTATTTTTAAATACCAATGGAATCGAAAATGCAACATCAGTTGAACCCTTGGTTCCTGTTGTTAGATGTACAATGTTTAAATTTACATTTGACTTGAAATAATTGAATAATTGGATTCTTTTATTTGTAGATGTTTCAATTCGTTTAAAGTCTTGTAATCCAATAAAAGCATGAATATCACTGTTTCTAAAATTATTACCCAATAGATAAAAATCAAATTGAGGATTAACATTTTTATTTTCGTACTTTTCTTTTTCTTTCACACTTCGGGTCATTCCATGATTGCGATACATTAGAAAGTGTTCATACTCAGTATAATCATTTGTAAAAATGAATCCGCCTTCAACGCTCTGTAATTGGTGTCCAAAATATGTACTCGTCGTTGATGTGAAATACGAAGATACATTACGTCCATTATATTTGCCGTATGTATTTTCACAATTATCCATCATTATTTTTACATTATATTTCTTACCAAGTTCTTTCAATTTGTCCATATCAACAGTGAAACCCAATAGACTTGTAATAAATATACAAGCAGTTTTATTTGATTCGGTTTTTAGATATTCTTCTAATTTAAATAAATCCATGCAGAAATTATTCAATGAAATATCTATAAATTTTGGTTTAAATCCTTCACGTAAAAACGGACTAATAGATGTAGTCCATGTTGTAGAAGGAAATATAATAGTATTTTTTGTTGATGTATAGAAGTTATCTTTTAAATAATATGATAAAATTGTATTTGCAGTAGATCCACTGGAAACAAATACTGAATACTTTGATCCAACATAATTAGCCATTTTATTTTCAAATTGTAATACATTTTTATTCATTGTCCAAAAACTATCAAATAAAACAAATTTACAAATTTTTAATTTATCAAGAAAATTAAAATTTGGTTCATTTAATTTCCAATTAAAATTTTTATATTTCATACTTTAAATCCTTTGTTTTCTTCTTGTGTAAACTGTTTGTTGTATCTAATGTTAGTATATTTGTATATCCTCTTTTATATAATTCTCTAACTAGTGCCGATCCAACTAAACCTTTATGGTCTGCAACAAAAATTTTATCTGATATATTCATTTTATTTGTTTAAATTGTAAAAGTTTATAGTTTTTAAAAGTCCGTCTTCCAATGAAATTTTCGGATTCCATTTTGTAACCATTTTTATTTTTTCATTGTTTCCACACATATATTTAGGTTTTAAATTTTTGGTATTTAAATTATCGTCAAATGTTAGATGTTTTTTATATTTTAGTAGTTTACAAATAGTCAAGATTATATCTTTAATTTTATATTGATTATTAGAACATATATTATATATACCTTGAGATTTAGTTAAAATTAATTGTTCTATTGCATCTACAAAATCATCTATATACAAATAATCTATTACCGAATCACATTTATCAAAATGTAATTGTTTATTTGATACTATACTATCAATAACCTTTGGGATTAATCTGGTATTTACATCTCCTATTCCATATGTGTAAAACGGTCTTACCCAAATCCATTTTATATTATTGTTTTCGCAAAATGTTTCCGAGTAATTTTTAAAAAACAATTTAGATAAACCATATAAATCTACAGGCACTTCAAGATCGTTCTCGGTAATTAAAGTGTTTTTATTTCCATATTCAAAAACAGTACCGAATCCGATAAATGTATGTTCTTTACTAATACATTTCAATATTTCCAATAGTTTAATACTATTCGGTATATTTTTATTATATTGATCTATATGATATGCATCTGAATAATTGTTTCCCCCATGCCATCCACAATGAATTGTAAAATCAGGATTAAATTTTAAGATTTCAGTCTTAATATCGGGAAAGTTTTCTCTATATGACAATTTGTATATATTATGATTTGGTTGTAATTTTTTTACTAAACTACTTCCTAAAAAACCATTTGCTCCTGTAATTAATAAATTCATTCTATCTCTATATTATTATATCTACACCAGTTAATCATTCTTTCATATTTAGAATTCATTTCTGCCCTAAATCCGCAAAAATGATATAAAATCTTATCACTTGTATATCTACGAAACGGGTCATCGGGTCTTATGAGTGTTTTGTCACAAAAATCATAATATTTTAAATCGGGTAATCTTTTAAATATCCAATAATTAAGTGAAGTTTGATCTAATATAGCATCGTGGAGTATTATATTGTGCAATTCTTTTCTAGAAATTCCATCTGGTATTGATGGATTTTTTAATTTTGGTTCTATTAATTTACGCATATCTGATAAAAACTGTGGATTTTTAAATCCAAAACTTCCTGCGCAAAAACCGTAATATTTTTTCATTTCAATCTTTTCTTCTGGAGTTGCATATTGATAACAATAATAGTCTGAATCCGACATTAATGCATCTCTCGCTGAACATACCGACAAATTGGAATCATCACATAAATCTTCAAGTTTTCCAAAACATAGTATATCAGAATCAAGATAAAAATATTGATCATATCCGTTTGGCATAAGATCTGTATATTTCCAATTTGCTAATATTTTACGATTGGGACTGTCTTCTACGATTATTGGAAATTGTGATTGTTCCGATTTTTTATTTGATACTATATAAAAGTCAAAGTTTGAATTGTTAATTGTTAACGATCTATATAGTAATTCTGTACAATTATAAGAATTCGGAGAAAAATCACAGGTTGTATAAACTAATGTTTTCATACTTTGAATCCTTTGTTTTCTTCTTCAGTAAATAATTTATTGTATTTTACATTCGTTTCAATTTGTTTTTCAATTGTTTTATTATGGTGTAAAGATAGTTCATATACGGAAGGTAAATAAACATATGTCTTCGCACCTTCTACTTTTTCATGTAATCTACGTTCCCATCTCATATAATCAACATTGCGAAACAATCTGCCTTGTAAATCTGGAAAATTAACTATAAACCTATCTTCATAAGGTGTCAATTTCCATCCCCATTGAGCGGAATTTTGATTATTGACACCTTTAAAATCATTTATACGGGGGATCCAGAATAAATCAATTGTCGGATTCAATTTAATTATTTCTTTTAATGATTCCAATAATGTTTCAGATGGCAACTCATCATCATCAATTTGAAAAACATATTCACCTTTACAGAAACTTTTGCCATAATTTTTGTGTTCGCTATAGTTTCTATCCAATTTATGTTTATGAACTTTAAAAAAAGTATTGTCGGATGTATTATTTAATACTTGTAACGTATCCGAATCATCACTGTAATCATCTAAAATAATACATTCATTATTTTGACTATATTTATATAATTTTTCCAATAGAAATTGAAGTTTGGAACCTGTGTTTTTACAAGTAACTAGGTATGATATAAGTGGTTGATTCATTTGATTATAATACTATAATATTAAATAGAATTTTTACAAGTTAAATCTTATTTTTAATTAAAAATAAATATTATATTTTTGTGTAGATATCTATTACTTGACACCGTAAAAATAAATGTTAATATCAATGTATGAATAAAATTTTTGTGACAGGTGCATGTGGTTTTATTGGAAGCAATTTGATTGATAGATTATTAAAAGATGGATATAAAGTTGTTGGGTGGGATAATTTTTCAACTGGTAGAATTGAATTTTTAAATGGTGCATTAAATAATTTAAATTTTACACTAATTGAAGGGGACAATCTTAATGTATCCGCATTGTCCGAAGCAATGATTGGATGTGATGTTGTTTTTCATCTTGCAGCTAATGCGGATGTTCGGTTTGGATTGGATCATCCGTCCAAAGATTTGAATCAAAACACAATTGCAACATTTAATGTGCTACAAGCAATGAAAGAACGTGGAATTAAAAAGATAATCTTTAGTTCTACTGGAAGCGTATACGGTGAATCAAAGAAAATTCCAACACTAGAAAATGCGGAGTTTCCGATTCAAACATCATTATACGGAGCATCTAAAGTTGCATGTGAAGCAATGATACAAGCATATTCTGAAGGTTATGGATTTGATTCATATATTTTTAGATTTGTATCTATCTTAGGTGAACGATATACACACGGTCATATATTTGATTTCTATAAACAACTCACAGAACATTCTGATTATTTAAACGTACTTGGCGACGGCACACAACGAAAGAGTTATTTATATGTTCAAGATTGTATTGATGCAATGTTGCATGTTTTATCATTGCCTACGCAACATAAAGTAAATATTTATAATTTGGGTACCAATGAATATGTTCAAGTAAATGATTCTATAAAATTTATCGTGGGTCATTTGGGAATTTCTCCAATAATAAAATATTCTGGAGGTAGTAAAGGATGGATTGGAGACAACCCATTTATATTTTTAAACACACAGAAAGTACAAAATACAGGATGGCAACCTAAATTAACTATACAACAAGGTATAATGTCAACGGTAAAATGGCTACAACAAAATCAATGGGTATATGAAAACACTAAATAAAATATCAATATTTGGATTGTGGCATTTAGGCACTGTTACTGCTGCTTGCTGCGCTGGTAATGATTCTCCACTAAGTCATAATCTTAACGTCGTTGCATATGATGAATCAAAAGAAATTATAGATAATTTGCAAAAATGTAAATCTCCAATATATGAACCTAATTTAGAACTGTATTTATCAGAAGGAATAAAATCAAAAAATTTACAATTTACAAATGATTTAGAATTTGCTTGTAATCATTCTGATATTATTTGGATTACGTATGATACGCCAGTTGAAGACGATGATAGTTCAAATATAGAATATGTATACACACGAATACGTCGTGTATGTGATACAAAGAAAACTCCCGCAATTATAATCATTTCATCTCAATTACCAGTAGGAACGTGTAAACTATTTAGCAACGAATATCCACATCATATTTTCGTGTGTATTCCAGAAAATCTAAGATTAGGTAAGGCAATTAATTCGTTTCTATTTCCCGCACGTACTATTATTGGTTGTAATGATATAACCACTCGCAAACGATTAACAGAATTATTCCCTCTGTTTTTTGATATTATCTTCATGAGTCCAGAATCCGCTGAAATGGTCAAACATGCTTTAAACACATATCTAGCGTTGTCAATTACATTTATCAATGAAATCGCTACGTTATCTGAATCTATTGGTGTTAACGCCAATGATGTGTCGCGTGGATTAACAAGTGATCCACGTATTGGAAAAAATGCATATTTAAAACCCGGAGCACCAATCGCAGGTGGCACTTTATTGCGTGATGTTACAACACTGAATAATTTACAAAATCAACCACTCCATGTTATATCAGCAATTAAAACGAGTAATACTGCTCATAAAAATTGGTATTTACATCAATTAACAAATCAGTTTGGTAATTTATTACAAAATCAAAAAATAGTTCTATTAGGATTGACTTATACAACAGACACAAACACATTGCGTCGTAGTTTAACCATTGAATTATACAATCAATTAAAATCACAAAACGTTGATGTTGTTGTATACGATCCCACTATTAAAGAATTGCCGTCTGAATATTCATATATTAAATTAGTAGATAATCTATCTGATGTTAAATATACTGCGTATGTAATATTTACACACCATCCAATTTTTCAAGAATTAAATTGGACTGATATATTAACTCGTGTAAATTTAAGCGAAATACATCCATTAGTTTTAGATATTAATGGTTATTTGTTTGATCTTATTGAATCAAAATATTCTTCAATTGTTTATAAAAAAATATGAATGTTATTATAACAGGTGCAAGTCAGGGATTTGGTAAAATAATTGCGACTAAATTTCTTGAACATGCAAATAACATTGCAATTTGTTCCCGTAATATTCAAGAACTTGAAAAGACTCACAATGAATTGATATCAACTACACAATCAATTGTATATAGCAAATCATGTGACGTTTCCAAAGAAATTGATGTTAATTCATTCGTGGACGAATCAATTCAAGTGTTTGGTAACATTGATGCTATTGTTTTAAATGCAGGTATTTATGGACCAATGGGATCAACTGAATCTGTTGATATAAATGAATGGATAAAAACAATAGAAGTAAATTTGTATGGTGTTTTATATCCATGTCGGCGAATAATAAGTCACTTTAAAAAAAATAAACGCGGCAAGATTATTATTGTCAGTGGAGGTGGAGCAACTAATCCCATGCCAAATATTACAGCATACGCATCAAGCAAAGCTGCTGTTATACGTCTTATGGAAAGTTTGGCGTATGAATTGAAACCATATAACATAGATGTTAATGCTGTTGCACCGGGAGCATTGGCAACCAGACTTGTCGATCAAGTATTAAATGCCGGTCCTGATGTAGTTGGATCTGAATTTTATGACAAAAATGTAGCTTGGAAAACAAAAGGAGCAACTTCTCCTGAGTTAGGAGCAGAATTGGTATATTATTTAGCAGGTGCAGAAAGTAATGGAATAACTGGTAGATTATTAAGTGCTCAGTGGGATAATTGGAAGAATCTTTTGTCGCATTTAAATGAACTAAATACAAGCGACATATATTGTTTAAGACGCATTGTACCAGAAGATAGAAAGAAAGATTGGAATTAATATGAAAATAGCAATCATAGGGTGTGGATTGATTGGTCAAAAAAGAGCAAAGTTACTACATAATGTTGATATTGCATGTGATTTAAATTTAGAAACTGCAAAAAAAGTTTCTGGTTTATTTTGTAATTGTGTTACAACAAATAATGTAGATGATGTAGTTGAATCGGATGTTGATGTAGTATTTGTATCTGTTGCAAATTCTTCTTTATCACCTATTGCTGAAAAACTGGCACTTAAAGGAAAGCACGTTTTACTTGAAAAACCGGGAGGCATCACCGCAACTGAATTACAAAAATTAAAAGATATTAGTTTAAGTACCAATTCTTTGATTCGTATTGGTTATAACCATCGGTATCATTCTGCATGTTTAAAGGCATTGGAATTAATAAAAGAACCGGATTTTGGAGATATAATGTTTGTACGTGGTCGCTATGGTCACGGTGGTAGACTTGGATATGAAAAAGAATGGCGAGCAAATCCCGCTATATCAGGTGGTGGGGAATTAATTGATCAAGGAGTACATTTGATAGATTTGGCTAGTATTTTTATCGGAAAATTTGAGACAATTGAGGGTCATATACATACATATTATTGGAACATGAATGTTGATGACAACGCATTTATAAGCCTACAAAACAAAAATAAAAACACTGCATGGTTGCATGTTAGTTGTACCGAATGGAAAAATACATTCAGTTTTGAAATATATGGCAAAAATGCGAAGTTACATTGGGAAGGATTAGGTGGCAGTTATGGAGTTGAACGTTTGACTCATTATCAGATGTTAAAAGAAATGGGTCCACCTAAAACTGTAATATATGAATACCCAATGGGAGACAATTCGTGGAAAATTGAAATGGATGAGTTTTTCAAAGACATTCAATTAAATAGACAACCAATTCCCGGTATAAATGAAGGAATTGAAACATTAAAAGTAGTAGACATGTTATACAAACAAAATTTATGATTATTGTAAGATCACCGTTACGTATTAGTTTAGGAGGAGGCGGAACCGATTTACCATCTTATTATACAAAATTCGGTGGATATTTTATTTCAGCAGCCATTAATAAATATATTTATATTACATTGAATGATAACTTCTCAAATCAATTAATTGTAAAATATTCAAAAATGGAAAAGATTGATGATTCAAATAAAATTGAACATCCTATTTTACGAGAAGCTTTTGCATTGTTAAAAACTAAAGGTATTGGATTGGAATTATGTTCAATGGCAGACATTCCCTCGGGCACAGGATTAGGATCATCTAGTAGTTTTACCGTTGCAGTATTAAAAGCATTACATGTTTATAATCATAACATTATTAGTACGCAGGATTTGGCAGAACAAGCATGTGATATTGAGATAAATAGATTGAATGAGCCTATTGGAAAGCAAGATCAGTACATATCGGCATATGGCGGTATTACGGAATTCGATATAGATACAAATGGAAATGTATTAGCAAAGCCAGTGCCACTATCAAATGATACACTAAATGATCTAACAGAAAATTTATTGTTGTTTTTTACAGGTTATTCGCGCTCCGCATCTCATATATTAAAGGAACAAGATCAAAAATCAAAAAACTCAGATGAGGAAATGTTCAAAAATTTACATTTTGTAAAACAAATCGGTGTTCAAAGTTACAAAGCATTTACAAGCGGAAATTTGATTGAATTTGCTAGTTTAATGAACGAACACTGGGAATATAAAAAAAATCGTAGTAGCAATATGAGTAATGCTCATATCAATGACTGGTACGAATTGGCACTAAAAAATGGTGCATTGGGCGGTAAATTGATTGGTGCCGGTGGTGGGGGATTTTTAATGTTTTATGCTGAAAATAAAAAGAATCTTCGTAAAGTTATGCGTGACTCTGGATTAACTGAAGTACATTTTACATTTGATTTTGAAGGAACAAAACAAATTTTAGCATGAATAGTATATCATTTATTATACTTGCGGGTGGGTTAGCAACTCGTTTAAAACCTATTACTAATACAATTCCAAAGGCGTTGGTATCGGTCGCCGGAAAGCCTTTCATATACCATCAATTGGAATTGTTAAATGATAACAATATCAATCATGTTGTATTGTGTCTAGGACATTTAGGTGAAATGGTTGAATCCGAAGTTGGAAATAAATATAAAAATATAACTATAGAATATAGTTATGATGGACCCGTCTTACTTGGAACAGGTGGGGCTATTAAAAAAGCAATATCCAAGGTCGGTGACTCTTTTGGAGTATTGTATGGTGATTCTTATTTACCAATCAATTATACGGATGTTATAAAATATTATAATCGTTGCGCCAAATATGGACTGATGACTGTATATGCAAACGATAACAAATATGACGCAAGTAACGTTTTATTTAAATATAATAATATATTAAAATATAGTAAAATAGACTTGGTTACTGAAATGAAACATATTGATTATGGATTTAGTATTTTTAATAAATTAATATTTGAATCTATGCCAGACTTATTTGATTTATCTAAAACAATGATCCAGCTAATTGAAAAAAATCAACTAGCTGGATATGAAGTTTATAACAGATTTTATGAAATTGGATCTTTTGCTGGTCTTTGTGAATTAGAATCAAAGTTGCAATCCAGATGATTGAGCATCATTATAAAACATTTTTACGGTTTCAATAGAATACTCGCCCAAGTTTTTGTCTTGTAATGAAAGCTTTTTAATTTGATCAGGTGTAACTGTAATAATATCACATCCTATACGATCTGCTTCATAAATATTGTATACCTCTCTGGTGCTTGCCCATAGCAATTCACATTGATTTTTCAACAAAGCTTGCGCTACTTTAATAGTATCAACTGGATTTCTACCGGTATCAGCAATGCGTCCGGCAAATACGGATACAATGTTTGTTTTATTAGGTGCAGACTGCAAATTATCTTTCAACAATAGTAATTGTTCAACTGTAAAAACCGCAGTTACGTTGACTTTAACATTGTTTTCATTCAGTTTGTGTATTAGATCATGTGTGGGTTCTCCTGCTGTATTGACAATAGGAATTTTTACATGAATGTTTTCACCAAAAGATGCAATCTTTTGTGCTTGATATAACATTCCGTGGTAATCATCTGCAAAGACTTCAAATGAAATAGATAAATCTTTAATTTTTGAAGTTACGTCCTTGATAAATTTTTCGTAGTTAGTAACACCGGCTTTTTTCATTAAACTAGGATTTGTTGTAAATCCTTTTACTAACTTGTTGTTTTCATATAAATCAAATATCTCGTTGATATTTGATCCGTCTGCAAATATTTTAATATTCATAAGATAAATAATTCACTACTAAATGTAAAACGATTCCTTGCCATTCTTCTGCATGAGGCGTAATTCTACTATTATCTACGACAGGTATTAGTAAGCATACATCCGACAATCGTTTAGCTTTGCCGCCGTCGCGGCTAACAACAGACAATACTGTGCTTCTGCGTTTTTTTGAGTATTCCATTGCTTTTACTAAATTCTGAGATGTGGTATCGCTGCCGCCACCGACACTAAATACTAATAGAATATCATTTCTATTAATTCTTGATGTTTTAAGCCACTCAGAATAGCAAGTATCCCATCCAACATCATTGATTCTCGCAGTTAATTCGGCAACGTTTTCAGAAACGGAGTAAGTTTCAATATTACAAATTTTTCTAAAATCATTCACTGCATGAGATGCATTAGCCGCACTTCCACCCACTCCAATGACGAAAATACGACCACCAATTCGTTTACATTGTTTGATACATGATATAAATCGTGACAATTCTGTTTCATCTATCAAATCTGCAATTACTTTGACTTCATTTAAATATTTTCTGATGTGATTGTTTACTTCATTATCAATAAATATATTATTTTGTTCCCGCCACGTTTTAGCATTAATTGCTTTGTCGTCAATTAATACATCAAAATGAGGTTTATTTTTGTCAATCAATTCATGGAATTTAACATTCCACGTTGTTAACTGTGACATTGTTAAATCACGATAATTAATTTTTGATGTACCCCCTCTAGCAGTAAAAATTGTAATTTTATTACCAGAATCATATAATTCGTTTATTTTTTCAACGACTTCTAAATATGGGGTAGCATTTGCATACTGTTTATCAATCGTATTGCAAATAGTACCGTCTAAATCAAAACAATATGTTATAATATTAGACATTTGATTCAATTTTATTTAATTTAGGAAGTTCTATACGTTTTAATTTCGGCAATACAATCTTTTGCTCCACCGCAAATTCTGGAACATACTTGTCCAACAATCCATGTAGTAACTTATCCATTTCTTGCAAACTAAACTTTTTGGAATTTTCTTCTGCTAATTTCTCAGCTTTATCCGTCAATTGTTTATTGAAGGCATAATATATTGATCTGATTTTATCTTCCGCGAGACTGTATGCTACATAGAACCAACTACTTTCTTTTATTAGCCATTGATTCACCGATTCTGGATGTATAGGCTTAACTACCCCTTCAAAGAAATTACAGTAAGATGGATTCAAGAAATCCAAGTGACCACTCCAATTAGATACAAATAACGGTTTACCACTTAATGACGCCAACAACAATGGATGGCCGAATCCTTCACCATGAGTAAAATTCAAATGAGCTTTTACTTTTGGATGATTATATAGACTGTTCATTTCACCATCGGTAAGTTCACCGTGCAGTAGATATACATTTGGGGTATCACCACCGACTTCATCTTTGACGAGTTTAATCTTCTTTAGCATGTCATCTTTGTCTACTTTAGAAAAATTAACTCCACTTGTTTTGAGAATTAGACATGGAAGTTCTCCTTTTTTATCCTTGAATGCAGTCAAGAAGGTTTTGATTAAATTTCCAATATCTTTACGATCATTATATAATCCCCCGTGAGTCCATTGACCCACAAACAAGAACGCAAATTTCTCTGGAATATCACTTAACACAGTGTTGACTGTCTCGGCAATTTGGTCAGTTTTCTTATATACATTGGTATTGGCTCCCCAGAAACAAACTTCAATTGGCTTTTCAACTTTCAGTGGTTCTTGTCGTCCATCTTGATATTGTTTTGCAAAGTTTACATTTGAAAACACATCCTTAACAAATTTAGATGTAACAATATTAAAATTCATCCGGTTCATACCTTCAACAAATTCGCCGGATGGTATGGTAGTTTCAATACCTGCTGTAATGCCTATATTATACTTACCATTTGGCTGAAATTCATTGGGAATGCTTATCTTGATAAATAGATCGGGTTGTTTATTTAACGGACCTGTCAAAAAGCATTGTTGTAGTTGACGATCTTCTTCGGTAGCCAACTCATCTATCGTAGTTTTTGATGGACAATTACCCCAACGAGTTGCTGCAATTTTTAAATCATATTTTCCATATCGCAATATACTCTTAGCGATATCTGTAGATAAATCACCATATCCACTACGATTGAATACTGGGGCTTCTATAACACACAATGGTTTATTACTATTCATAAATATATTTCAACTGTTTTAAACTTTTTCTTTTTGTTTCATCAACTCTTCGTATCTGGGTTTATTAGATGGCGATGCATTTTTTTCATATAAACCACCAATTCCTTTATATTCAGGTTTGATTATAGTATCAGTACTACCAAATCCACCATCGGCTCTGGTCGTTTTATCCAATTCATCCACCAAATAAAACTCAGGTTCTTCAACTTGCGTAACTTTTAATTGACAAATTTTATCACCTTTATTATAGATTTTGTCAAGATTCGGCTTGCTAGCAACAAATTGATATAACGGAGAACCGTCATCAGAGAGTTTGGTTTGAATAAAATAATCTTCGGGTTGCCAAATATACTTGAATCGTACAAGAATCTCACCACGATAATCAGTATCAATTAATCCAATTCCATTCGCCAATACCAAGTTATACTTGCTGATACTACTACGTGGCATAACCAATACATCATAATCTGTTTCACTACCAAGAGAATGATAGTAGTTTTGAACTGCCATCTTTAGATTGGTCTTGTATTGAATATAATCAATCCGACTATATCCAAATTCATTCTTTTCACCAACAATCTCAGGGTCACTGGTTGCTACAATATCATATCCGGTAGATCTTAAAGTTCCCCTTGTTGGAAGATTGCTAATATCTGAATATGATTCATTTTTTAATACTTGAATTTTCATAAATCTATATTAGATTGTGAATCTCTTGTTGCAATTTGTCAATATTTATTTTTGGAATTTCAACGCCCATAGAATTGTCTGGTTGAGTTTGATCATAAAATCCGTCTATGGTATAAACCTTGAACGGCGAAGGTGGAACATAATGGTTGATGGTAAAATCCATCGCCTTAATAAACTGCTCACACATATTCTTTGCATTGATACCACCCTCATTCATGGCCCAGCGTCTGCCCTCTACACCACATTCTTCACGTTTTTGTTTGCCTGCCAAATACCAATACATGATAGCTTCTGCCGCTTCTTCCCAAGTACAAATATCATCAAAAATATATGGGGTGGGAATACTTCCTTGAATGCTTCGTGCCGATGGAAATATTGCTCTTGCCCACTTACCATGTTTTTTGTATTTTCCAATACTATTGGTTCCAAATTCTTTTGTGAATTTTACAGGATTGCCATCATCATCAATCTGACCAATTTGATCTTGCAATCCACCCGTCACATTCGCAATGACAGGCGTACCACACATAACACTTTCCGCAATACTCAAACCAAATCCTTCATTGGAACTGATAAGAATAGTTGCATCCGCAATATTATACATCGCAGTCATTTGTTCCGGTGGAAGTTTTGCTTCACTGAATACTATATCATGTTTTGGACACAATGCTTTAATCACCGCAGGTAGATCAGTTCCAGCATCTTGCAACTTCTCAGTGTGTAACAACAATACACACTTACTTGCTTGTTCAGTAGTCAAATTATCACAGAATGCACGATACGCCAATACTGTGTTGCTTGTCTTTTTACGTTGCACATTGCGGCTATTATGAAACAACACAAAGTCATACTGTTTGTCACCAAACAGTTGTTTCTTGAGATTCTTTATTGAAACATCGTTATCGGGCAATGGTTTGAATACGTCACTGTTGATACCGTGCGGTACAAGGTGCAATAGATGTTTGTTTACTATTTTATCTTTAATTTTAAATGGCATATTATACAGTCTCCTTGATTACATTTCCATCTTTATCAAATTCCCCATCCAATCTAAAGCAATGTTCTGGTCGTAAAACTTGTTCAACAATATTATCAGTTTGTTTGCTAATTGCAAACAATGCATCACAACTTTCATAAAATGGACGATTCCACATTGGATAAGGCAAATCGTCCCAAATCGTCAAATACGTCAACGGAATTTTTGCTCTTATTTGAGCTTCAATTGCATACAACCACCCCCAAAACCGGGGATCTGTGAAGTGCATGATTGCATCTGGTTTTTCCATTTCAATAACTTGAAAAAGTATTTGATCATTACCATAACCATCTACCGGATAAAGTTTGACATAACAATCTTTACGACCTGTAGCTTGATTTGTTGCTTCATTTAAATCAACTATTTTACCTGCTTCTGGATGTTTTATTGCACCTGCTAATTGGGCAAAATCGTAGTGGTGGACAGTACCCAAAACTAATTCGCGGGTCATTGTTGAAATACCCGAATTCATCCGTAAATCATCGGCAAGTAATAGAATTTTTTTCTTCTTCATAATTTATAATTTATTTTCAGAGGCTATGCTACCTGAAATAGAAAGAATGATACTTTTCTCAGCGAACCCACTGATTTTGTATCCACGATCTTTACAAAATGTCTTGATCGTTTCGTATAAACGTCTAGAAATTTGTATAGACCACTTATCAGGTTGATTTTTCATATTACTATATATTACTAAAGTAATGTTAAAATCGTAAAAATATTTATTTTAATTTTAGAAGAGACTGTTATTGTTCCGTTGATTTTACAATTGGAGTCAACGAAAACGGAACGGAATTACTTGAAGTAACCGTTGTAGTTGTGACAGGAATCTTGCAATTATTTATCGTTTCTTTGAAAGATTCGTCATGTAAATATAGATGTAGGGATCTATTAACCAAGTCTTGTAGAAAGAATCCACTTTTGTTGATTTTTATTTTGAATTGTTCATATAACTCTTTATGAACTTTTACCGATGTCATAACAATTTCTTTGTTGCTCATATTGAGTATATATATGAGCAATTATTTTATTATGATTTTTTATATTTTTTTCAATCCGCAATCAATTTGTCTGGTTTAGCATCACAATTTACTTTGTAGTGTTTGCAATATTTGCAATTCTTTTTTGCTTTGCCGGGTATTTTAGGATATGTTTGTTCTGTATTGTAAGCTCCTTCGGGAGTAAAACAATCAGTTACAAATTGAGAAAAGTCATTTAGGAATTCTATAATTTGTTGTTTGCCGTTGAGAGGTTCAAATATTTGAATTCTGCTTTGTGGAAAGTCAACACCTTCATATAGTTTTCTTTTTAGGATAAAAAATTCTACATCAATGTTATTGATTGGCACATCAAATTTCTTTGCATAAAATGCTTTATATAACAAAACCTGTGAATATTTGGCAGGATCTGCTTTTTGCCACTTGTTCCATCCATTAGAACTTGTTTTGAAATCCCAAATTTTTATTTTACCGGTAGTTTTATCTTTTAATACCAAGTCTACGTATGCAATAAAGTTTACATTGTTTTTGACGGGTAATTCTAATGCCAATTCAACGCCGATGAATTCATATTTGTTGCTAGGAAAGTATTTGATACGATTTTTCGGACTGGTAAATGTTTTTATAATATCTTCACCATCAAACACAAAGTCTGTATAGTCTTCTTCGTTATATTCAAACTTTGCATCTTTACCACGTTCTTTTGCAATTTCCTCATCAAATCGCTTTTTGAACAACTCAAACATATTGACACTATCAGCGGCACTGGCACCGTCGGTATATAATGCTTTGATAAATGTTTGTATTGCATCATGGATTGCAGTACCAAAACAAGTATTAAGGGTCGCGTCAAATATACGCTTTCCTTCCAAATAGTTGAGCTTCCAACTATAAGGACACTTCATATACATACTGTATTGGCTGAAGCTGACCTTTTTCTTTTTGATTTCTTGTGTTGGTTCTGACATATTTACTTAGTATACATCATCCACATCAATTATGAAACATTTTTTACCACTTACTTTTTTAATCGCATTCAACTGTATCGCAGATGGTGCCTTTTATCTCAACAAAACCAACCATTTTGTAATTGAAGATGTTCAAAATAATCATTTGAACACAATACAATCCGAGTTGGGAAAGACATATTATATTAATACCAACAATTTATCCTTTACAACATCAACCAATGGAGATGCAATCGTAATATTCAGCAACGATGTCATATTTAAATTAAATGATAATACATCATTACAAATAGATTCTTTTGAACAAAATATACAGAACCTCAATTCCACCCCAGAGGTCATCAAATATACAAATAATGCATTAAATTGTTCGTTTGCAGCGGGTGAATTGGAGGTCGTTGTGAATGGCAATGTATCTATTCATACTTCAGTAGTTAGTGTCGTTCCAAAAAATGGTAAGTACTTTATAAAAACAGATGAAAAAACCACTACAATTGTGGTTGTAGACGGTGAAACCAAAGTATCTGACGTTCTTAGTAAGAAACAACAAACCATAAAAACGGGAGAAATGTTGGTAGTTACTACTGCCCCCAAGTTGGTAGGTAGATCGGGTGAGTTATTTAGACGACAAAATATATTCTCAACAAGAAAACTTGAGGACGATGAAACAAAAGCATTTGCGTCTATATTGAATACCACACAACAACAAAATTCCAATGTGAAATTTGTGGTATTTGATAAAAAAGTTGTTGGTGTTAAAATTAATTGACTGTTTACTTGTTATATGGTAATGTGTTTGGATGACACTGGCACAATTACATTCTTTGGATGAAGATGAAACTGCAATATTGTGGTTTATCATCAACAAAACCGTTCCACCAACCATGTCTTACGACGTGGATCCCGAATTATTTGTTTCTATAAAACATAACAAATTGATGGATCGTCTAAATCAATGTGAATCTTATATAAAAGAAGAACACAAAGGTAAATTTACTAGTCTCAAAGAGAAGTTGACGGCAGATAACTTGACGGCAGTATAATTGTTATGTATAAGAATATATTTATTGATCGCAAACAAAATCTTGTTCATTTGTGGGATGATGAAAAGGGGCATCTGCAATTTCCGTTTAGAAACTACGCATTTCGTAAAAGTGCAAGTGGAACCTTCAGTTCTATTTATGGTGATAAATTAGAAAAGATCTATAATTTCAATCCAAGAGATCCAAGTTTATTTGAAAGTGATGTTCCGCTAGAAACTAGAATCCTGATTGATGCATATGAAGACAGTGATGAACAGTCCAAAGGACATGTTATCGCGACGATTGATATAGAGGTGAGTACAGAGGGTGGGTTTCCTGTAATTGCCGACGGAGACAAAGAAATCACGGCCATCGCCCTTCATGATTCATCCACACAAAAATATACAGTGTTTATTTTGGATAAAGAACGTAAAATTCAAGACACTATTAATGGTGATGTGGAAATACGAAGTTTTGACAATGAAGAATCGTTGTTGATGCACTTTTATACCAAATGGGAAGAAATTCAACCAACAATTGTTACTGGATGGAACATTGATGGGTTTGACATGTTATATTTGTATAATCGTTCCAAACAAGTTGTAGGAGAAACCAATGCCAAACGTATCAGTCCAATTGGTATTGCACATTATAACAAATATACTGAGCGAATGACGATTGCGGGAGTTTCGTCATTGGATTATTTAACTTTGTACAAAAAGTTCAGTGGTAAAAATGAACCAAGTTATACTCTTGGTGCTATTGGTAAGAAGGTTGTCAATATAGATAAACTTACGTATCGTGGCAGTTTGAATGATTTGTATAAAGAAGATATCAATAGGTATATTGAATACAATTTGAACGATGTTAAAATCGTAGTGGCATTAGATAAAAAGTTACAGTTCATTGATCTCGCTCGCGGTATTTGTCATACCGGTCATGTTTCATATGAACAATTTGGAACTTCTTCTCGTTATTTGGAAGGTGCTATTTTGATATATCTTCGTCGTCAAGGTAAAGTGGCTCCAAACAAGCCAATTGAGGGACGAGAAGAATATGAACAAAGACTAGAAGATAATGAAGAAGGATTTGAGGGTGCATATGTCAAAGATCCTGTGCCTGGTCGTTATGATTGGGTATTTGACTTGGATCTTACATCAATGTATCCGAATATTATTATCAGTCTTAATATTAGTCCAGAAACCAAAATTGGCAAAGCTGAAAATTGGAATGCTGAGGAGTTCGTAAGAGGCAATCTACAAACTGTCAATCTTTCGGGACAACCGTACAATGCCGAAGATTTCCGTAAAATGTTGGAAGAGAATAATTTTAGTAT
>Ga0209443_1000339_pt1 | contig 32192 bp, 29 predicted proteins | sample LauGreBMM110DCMD_2_FD_187571 | JGI IMG/M metagenome (GOLD analysis project Ga0209443, IMG submission 187571) | Freshwater lake microbial communities from Lake Michigan, USA - Su13.BD.MM110.DCMD (SPAdes) (version 2) | ecosystem: Environmental > Aquatic > Freshwater > Lake | place: Lake Michigan... | reverse complement strand
TGAAAACACCATGGTGTTTTCATAATAATTCAAATTTAATAATTTTTGAAAACACTCTCTTAGTTTTTGACTAAATCAGTACACTTTTTGCTGACGATTTACACAAATGAATTGGAAGGGTTTTTTATTAGAGCAAATAAACGGTGTTTAATCGATTATATTCGCCATTAGTCGGAATAGTTATTATTAGCTAGCCATTAAAGCTGTAAATTTACAATACTCGTCAAATGGAAATCAATTATAAATTAGAATTGTTTTTTAAATAATGAAAAACATCATACTAAAAACCAGCAGCTTCATCTTAGTATTGTTTCAGGCAATAATTATGGAAGCCAAAACCAATCCTCCGCAACCAAATCCTAATGGAAGAACAAACAATGGATTGCCACCACCGCCTCCTGGAATGCCTCTTGACACAAACCTTGTTTTTTTACTAGCCCTAGCAATAGTATTGGGAATATATCTCATTTACAAGAACAGCCTTAACACAAAAAACCCAATATGAAATTGGTTTTTTCTTTTTTTACTATTTCCCAAACCAAGTTGAAAAAGAATTATTCTCCAACCCAACAATCAAAAGCATCTTATCTGTAAATTTATTTTTTGTATTTTTGAAAAATAAAGCAATGCTTATTTGGTAACCCGACATGAAAAAAATAATCCTACTGCTGTTTTTAGCACCACTACTTTTTACTTCCTGTCAGTATTTTGAAAATCTAGTGCCTTCAGAGAAGGAGTTATTGCAAAAGGAATTGAAGGCTATCAATTGGAAAGAAGTGGATGAATTTCCTTCGGTGGCTAATTGTGATACAATAGAGGATAAAATACTACGCCGCCAGTGTTTTTTTGAGTATATGACTCAACTGATTCAACAAAAATTAAGCGTTGACACCCTGTCGATTCTCTATCCTGAATTGGATACCATTGATGTAAAAGTGACTATTTTTCCGAATTCCACCTTGCAATTTGAACCTAAATTTCCAAAAGACTCTGTTGTTTACGATGCTATAAAAATTGACAGCATTCTAAAAGCGAGATTGGTTGGTTTTCCTAAGATAAATCCTGCCATCAAACGCGGAATTCCAGTAAAAACTCAATTTATTCTCCCTGTTATTTTAAAAGTAGAGTAGGGGTTTTAGAGTAGTTTTTACTTCTACACGAGCAAAAACTGGAGCTATTGACTTTAAATGAACTCTATTTTTCGCAACGCACTAAAAATGCTAATTTTTAAATTTCCGTCCTTTCCATTCATATTTGCCAAAGAGCGAATACAGTGCCACCGATGTACTGAAAAAGGGATATACGAAACTGCTCAAAATTAAAAAACGCATCTTTTCTTTAGTTAAAAACCGGTTTGATTTGTAAATCAAAATGGTATCAACACCAAACTTTATAAGGAGTAAACACAGACTATTTAGAAACGGTATCCAGCCCAAAATTGAACAAAACAGAGCCATAATCCAACATAGATTTCCTCCAAAAACTACTAAAGCCAAACCTTTAGCCAAGCTACTGGTATAAGCGGCTGTTTTTGACGCCCATCGTACTCTTTGATAAAATAAGGACCTCCAATCGTTCAAGGGTTTTGTGCATACAATGTTACTTTCAGCTTTTAAATAACACACTTTTTCTGGGAATTGGGCAATTGCTTTTTGCAGTAAAAAAACATCATCGCCACTAGCAAGAGTGTCATTTCCGCTGTAACCATCAAGTTCCTGAAAAAATAATTTAGTATAGGCGAGGTTCGCGCCATTGCACATAAAACCCTTGCCTAATCCAAAACCGCCTATCGTAGCTCCTTGTAAACTCTCTAAATCCAATTGCTGGAAATGATGTAAAAACGTTTTTTTGCAGTCATAGTTTACCGCGCCAGCAATCATCGAGACTTGGTGTTGCTGAATATAATTATCCAAAGTCAATAGCCAATTTTCATGAACTACACAATCCGCATCGGTTGTGACAATCCAATTCGTATTGACGCGTTCCATCGCTGTCAAAATCGCATCTTTTTTGGGCGAATTAGAAACCCTGACGTTCATTAAAATGGAAACATTAAAATGGAAATCTGAAATCTGAAATGAATCTTTAGATTCATCATCTACTAAGATAACCTCAAACAAATTTACGGGGTATTTTAATTTCGAAAAACACTCTAAAAGCAATGGCAGATTTTCGGCTTCATCCCTAAAAGGAACAATAATAGTAAACTTGGTTTTTGGGGAAATCCCTGGGGGTTCAAAAAGTTTAATTTTAGTGAAGCCATACATTAATAGACCAATCGCTAGTCCGTACATTACCATCATAACGTATAGCGCTAGGGTCATTGGGATTTTATAATTTTGAAGTTTAACACAAAATAACTACCAATAACTACGGGTAGCACTACGTTTAAAAACCACATTAACGTAGTTATGAAAACTACAATCCATTCGTTTACGCCTAGAACACCAAAGAAATAAACCGCCACACTTCCCTTTACGGCAAAGTCTAAAAACTGGAATGTAGGTAGCATAGCGGCAACAAAGTAGACACTTGAAATTGTGGCTACCAATGGTAAATACGGTAAGTCAACATCAAAAGCCAAAAACAAAAAATAGTATTGGTGTGAAAAAATCAAATAGCGAAAAATGCCCAAAATAATATTTTTTTGATGAATTGGTTTTGGGATTTTGTTAGTCTTTTGAATCAGTTTTTCAATAGAAAATCCTTTGATGGTTATTTTTTTTAGTTGCAGTAGCATTAGCCCAAAAGCGAATCCCAAACAAATAATTCCAAAAACCCAAGCCCGATATCCTAAAAACCATAAACCAACAGTGCCAAAAAAGGCAGACAAAATCATCTGAATTCCATTGCAAATTAGGTTTAAAAACACTATTTTTTTTGTGAACGTTTTTTCAAAATAAAGTGTTTTCCCCGCATATTCACCAATACCGTTTGGGGTAAACAACCCGGCAGTAAGTGAACCGAGAACTTGCCTTGCGGCATTTGCTAAAGAAATCTCATAGATTTGGGATACTAAGTTCTGCCATTTTAAAATTTCTAAAAACCGATTCAAAACACTCAACAATAAGATAAATCCTATTCCTGTAAATGATTGGTTTTTTTGGAAGATAATACTAAATTTTCCCCAATCCAGATGATCGTTATGGGCCAATTGACTATAGATAAAATAAAACGAAGCGCCAACAATTAAAAGTTTAGCGCAAACAATCAGTATTTTTTTGGCTTTGGAAGATAATAAAATCATAAGTACAAAGTAAAGAAAAAAACAGAACGCCAAGTCAATAGCGAATGCCTTTAATTAAAAAAAGCACCAGAATAAATCCCGATGCTTTTTGCTTTAATCATTAAGAGTAAACAGACACTTCTTGAATGAAACTATCATTACCTTCAATTGTCAAGTCATTTTTTACAACTCAAATGCTTTTTTAGGATTGCTATCGCATAATAAAACTACTGGATTTTCTAAAGCCTCTTTCACAGCAACTAAGAAACCAACAGACTCCCGACCATCAATAATCCTGTGGTCATAAGAAAGTGCCACATACATCATGGGGTGAATCTCCACTTTGCCATTTACGGCGATTGGACGTTCAATGATGTTGTGCATTCCCAGAATTCCGGATTGTGGGGGATTTATAATAGGCGTACTCAGCATACTTCCAAAAACACCGCCGTTGGTAATGGTAAAGGTACCACCCGTCATATCGTCAACGGTAATTTGTCCGTCACGTGCTTTTATGGCTAGTCTTTTAATGTCCGCTTCGATCCCACGGAACGTTAAGTTTTCGGCGTTGCGAACCACGGGAACCATGAGCCCTTTTGGCCCTGAAACCGCAATAGAAATGTCACAGAAATCAAAAGTTATTTTATAGTCACCATCCATCATAGAGTTTACGTCTGGAAATAACGCCAAAGCTCTCGTTACTGCTTTGGTAAAAAAGGACATGTAACCCAAACCAATTCCTCCATGTTTTGCCTTGAAGTCATCTTTGTACTCATTGCGCAGGGTATTAATAGGCGTCATGTTTACTTCGTTGAATGTAGTCAACATCGCTGTTTCGTTTTTGGCAGCCACTAATCTTTCGGCCACTTTACGACGCAACATAGACAATTTGGTACGTTCCGAACCACGACTTCCTCCTGTTGGAGTTCCCATGGAAGGGGCAGCATTCACAGCGTCTTCTTTGGTAATTCTTCCGTCTTTTCCAGTTCCAACAATGTCAGAAGGGTGGATATTTTTTTCGTCCAATATTTTTCTTGCTGCTGGAGAGGGGGCTCCCGAAGCATAGGTAGCTGCAGCAACCGGCGCAGCTTTAACTTCCTCTTTTATTGGCGCTTCAACAACAACGGACTTTGCTTCAACTACTGCCGCCCCTGATGGTTTTACGGCTCCTGTATCAATTAAACAAACTACGGCTCCTACGGCAACTGCGTCACCTTCTTCCGCTTTTAGCGTAATGATTCCGCTAGCTTCTGCTGGTAATTCCAATGTTGCTTTATCTGAATCAACTTCTGCAATGGCTTGGTCTTTTTCCACATAATCCCCATCTTTTACTAACCAAGTGGCAATTTCAACTTCTTTTATGGATTCCCCCGGTGAAGGGACTTTCATTTCTAAAATCATCTTGTATTATTTTAAATTATGAATTTAAACTGTTTTTCTTATATAAATAAATTCTTGTCAAACACCATTTTAATGGCGTCTGCATGTCGACGTTTTGCTCTGGTATAGCTTCCAGAAGCTGGAGCAGAATAGGCTTTTAGCGAAGCCAACCTCCATTTTACCAAATCAAAATTCATTAACATGAAGCCATAAGCACCCATGTTTTTTGGTTCTTCTTGTGCCCAAACATAATCATCAACATTTCGATATTTAGCTATTATTGCTTTTAATTGTTCAACGGGCAAAGGAAATAACTGTTCGATTCTAACTACCGCCACATCTTTGCGGCCATTGTTTTCCCTTTCGGCAGTAATGTCGTAATAGAATTTTCCGGTGCAGAAAACCAAACTTTTCACTTCGGCCTTGTTTACAGTTACATCATCAATAGTTTCTTGAAAACTTCCGTTTGCCAATTCGTCCTGTGTCGAAACACATCTTGGATCACGCAACAAACTCTTTGGTGTAAAAACGATAAGAGGTTTGCGGAAAGTAGTTTTCATTTGTCTTCTTAACAAGTGAAAGAAATTGGCTGGGGTGGTGCAATCGGCAACATACATATTATGGCGCGCACAAAGCTGCAAATAACGCTCCATTCTTGCCGAAGAATGTTCTGCGCCTTGCCCTTCATAACCATGAGGCAACAATAAAACAATTCCATTTTGGTTGTTCCACTTATCTTCTCCACAAGAAATATATTGGTCAATCATAATTTGAGCGCCATTAGAGAAATCTCCAAATTGCGCTTCCCAAATCGTTAAAGTATTGGGATTGGCTAAAGCATAGCCATAGTCAAAACCTAAAACTCCATATTCTGACAACAAGGAATTGAAAATGTTGAATTTTCCTTTTTTGTTGGATATGTTGTTTAATAAAATTACTTCTTCTTCTGAATCTTCGACTTTTACCACCGCATGACGGTGTGAAAAAGTACCCCGTTCCACATCTTGTCCAGATATACGAACATCATACCCTTCGGTCAAAAGTGAGCCATAAGCCAATGTTTCTGCTGTTCCCCAATCGATGGTATTATTGTCATACATTGTTTTACGATCAGTAACTATTTTTGAAATTTTATTAATAAATTTCTTTTCAGAAGGCAAAGTCGAAATGGTAACTATATTTGAATCTAAAGTCTCTTTAGCGACTTTTGTGTTTACCTTTTGAAGCATTTCGCCATCAGAAACTTGTTGAAACCCTTTCCATTCATTTTTCATAAATGGGGTAATGATTGTCAAATGTTTTTTACGAGACGCTTCTAGATTGTGATCTAAATCATCTTTATATTCTTTTTCTAACGTTTTTACCAAATTAGCGGCAATAACTCCTTCTGCTATTAACTTCTCGGCATAAATATCTCTAGGGTTTTTGTGTTTTGCAATAATTTTATACAATAAAGGTTGGGTAAAACGAGGCTCATCACCTTCATTATGACCGTATTTTCGATACCCTAATAAATCAATAAAGACATCTCGGCCGAACTCCATTCTGAAATCTAAAGCAAATTGAATGGCATGTACCACAGATTCAGCGTCATCTGAATTAACATGTAATACGGGAGACAAGGTTACTTTGGCAACATCAGTAGAGTATGTTGAAGACCGCGCGTCTATATAGTTTGTGGTAAATCCTACTTGATTATTGATGACAATATGGATAGTACCACCGGTTTTGTAACCATCCAATTGCGCCATTTGAATAATTTCATAAAGTACCCCTTGACCCGCGATTGCGGCATCGCCATGAACGGCAATAGGCAAGACTTTAGAGAAATCATCTGGAAAATATTTATCTTGTTTTGCTCTTGTAATTCCTTCGATTACCGCACCCACTGTTTCTAAGTGAGAAGGGTTTGGAGCTAAGTTTATATTGATTTTTTTGCCTGAACTCGTAATTTTATCAGCGGTAAGGCCTAAATGGTATTTTACATCCCCATCAAAATATTCTTGGTCGTAATCTTTTCCGTCAAATTCCCCAAAAATATCCTGGGTCGATTTCCCGAAAATATTCGCTAAAACATTTAAACGACCGCGGTGAGCCATCCCCATTACAAATTGTTCTACCCCTTTTTCGGCAGCTCTTTCAATCAATGCGTCAAGGGCAGGAATAATAGATTCTCCTCCTTCTAAAGAAAAACGTTTTTGCCCTACATATTTGGTGTGCAAGAAATTCTCAAATGAAACCGCTTGGTTCAATTTGTTTAAAATGGCTTTCTTTTGGTCAGTCGAAAAATTAGGTTGATTGTCATTAACCCCTATTTTGTCTTGAATCCATTGAATCACTTCTGGTTTACGGATATACGTATACTCAACCCCAATGTGCTGACAATAGATTAACTCTAAATGTTTCACAATTTCACTAAGCGTACAAGGTGCTAGAGTAAGGATTTTTGCTGCATCAAAAACTGTATTTAAATCGGCATTTGAAAGCCCAAAATTTTCTAAATCAAGATTTGGTTTAAATGTTCTGCGGTCTCTTACCGGGTTTGTCTTAGTAAACAGGTGTCCTCTAGAACGATAGCCTTCAATAAGTTTGACCACTTTAAACTCCTTTTGAAGTTGCTCCGAGATTTGCGTAGTGTCTCCCTGGGTTTTTCTAGTCTCAGGTGAATGTTGGGCAAGATTTTCTCCGTTATATGTTTCCATTCCAAAATCGAAACCTTGAAAAAAACTTCTCCAGCTAGGCTCTACGCTATCTGGATTTTGAATATATTGATCGTACAATTGGGCAAAAAAATCCGCGTGTGCAGCGTTTAAAAATGAAAACCTATCCATAATATAGTTAAATATATATTTTTTGTTAAAATAGTTCCGCAAAAATACAATAAACCAATATATTTAAATCCGTTTTTACGTACTCTTACGTACAAATTTGTTAAAAAAAACGACAAATGATAAAAAATAATCAGCTTTAAGGCTCTTTTAGATCCATTTTGATTATTATGGGTGTAGTTCTTAAAATTTTATAAGTCGCCAATAAATAAATGCAACTAATAAAGGCGCTTATCCCAAATCTTTGAAGCCGTTTATTAAGGTGTATTTCTAATATTTATTCCTGAACCAGACTTTTTGCCATTCTCTTTTCAAAATCAAGAACGCCACTTGTTCTGCTAATGCTACTAAATCCGAACCGTCTAATTTTTTGATTTGATCTTCGGGAACATCTATGATGTAAAGTAAGTTGAGGTATTCGGCAAATTTGTACTGAATCAACCGATAAATTTTTTCGTGCAATTGGATTTTCAATTCCTCGGGCGTAATGCCTATTGGGAAGTCAATTCCTTCGTTGGCCAAATTAAAATCCTTGTTGATTTGCTTGATTAATTTCAAGTATAAGGCTTCTTTTTCGGCTTCTTCGAGTAATAAATCGGTATTTATAGGGGAAATGAAATTCATTTTTGAGTTAGTATTAACGATTTCTTTTTTTACCCTTCGACTGCGATCAGGGTGACAACTGAAAACTAAACGTTTCTTTTCATTAAATTTTCTCCAAAATTGGTAAGCATTGCTTTTTTGTCTAGGGAAACATTCATTTTTTCGAGAGTTTCAAAAGCTTTTAACGTAAAGTCCTGTATGGCTTTTTGGGTGGCTTGTGCCGCTCCGGAAGAATGGAAAATTTGTTTTATGGAATTGATTTTATCTGAATTGTCTTCGGGATGAATAGAGAACAAATGCTCTAATTCTTCTTTTTCTTTTGAAGAAGAAAACGCCAGTGCTTTTAGGTATAAATAGGTTTTTTTGTTTTCGATAATATCGCCTCCCACCTGCTTTCCGAAAGTTTTCGGGTTTCCAAAAGCATCGAGATAATCGTCTTGCAACTGGAACGCCAACCCCAAATTCAATCCGAAATCATAAATTAAATTGGCATTTTCCTGTGAAGTCTCAGCAATGATAGCGCCCATTTTCATCGCCGCCGCAACAAGAACGGCTGTTTTGCATTCAATCATTTTGAGATATTCGGTAATAGTGACATTATTTCGAGATTCAAAATCAACATCCCATTGCTGCCCTTCGCAAACTTCGAGAGCGGTTTTACTGAATAATTTGGCTAAAGACTGGAAAATAGTGGGTTCATATTCCTCAAAATATTGATAGGCCAAAATCAGCATCGCATCGCCAGAAAGGATTCCGGTATTGATATTCCATTTTTCATGAACAGTTTTATTCCCCCTTCGCAAAGGAGCATCGTCCATAATATCATCGTGTACGAGTGAAAAATTATGAAACACTTCAACTGCCAAAGCTGCAGGCAAGGCTTTTTTATAATCTATATCAAAAACTTCGGCGCTCATTAAAGTCAAAATTGGCCGCATTCTTTTTCCGCCAAGCTGCATAATATAATGTATGGGTTCGTACAAATTTTTCGGCTCCTTATTTTTGGATTGCGATTGCAAATAGTCTGAAATAAATTCCTGATACTGTTGAATGGAGTGCATTAATATTAGTTTACAGTTTAAAAAGTTATTTTTATTTTTTTAACTTTAAGTAATTTATGTTCTACAAAGAAACTCATAAAACTTTAAATCGGGCTCTTTATCAAATGTTAAATAATTCTAAATACTTTGGAAACTATTTTGGGATTATAAGTTTCCGTTGTAGTTTTGCACGAAATTGACGCTTTTAATCGTATAAAATGAAAGAAAAAATCATAACAAAAGCGAGTGATTTATTCATGAAGCTTGGTTTTAAGAGTGTCACCATGGATGATATTGCAGGAGAAATGTGCATTTCCAAGAAAACTATTTACAAGTTTTTTTGTAATAAAGAGATTTTGATTGAAGAAAGTACAGCAACCGTTCATTCTGAAATACACGAGATTATAAGTAACATTGTTGCTAAACAATTCAATGCTATCCAAGAAAATTTCGAAATCAGAAAGATGTTTAGGGAAATGTTTAAATCGGCGGATGCATCACCCGTTTATCAATTAAAAAAACATTATCCTGAAATTTACGAGAAAGTCATGGCAAGGGAAATTAATGAATGTAATACGGTTTTTAAACAAAATATCGAAAAAGGAATCGCACAAGGATTGTATCGAAAAGAAATTGCAATTGAAACCTATGTCCGATTTTACTATAATTTAGTTTTTAGCATTAAAGAACAAACAAGTTCCGAAAAAGAAGGGCAACAATTAGAATTGGAAATATTAGAATACCATACAAGAGCAATTGCAACGCCAGCAGGAATTGCAGAATTAGAAAAACAATTAATTAATATTGAAAAATAATGAAAAAAGTAATCTGGATTGCCTTACTATCTTATGCAATCACTGCAAAATCGCAAGAAAAGCCAAAAAGTTTTTCTTTTAATCTTGAAGAAGCAGTTAATTACGCATTAAGTAATAATTATTCGGCAATAAATGCAACCCGAGATATTGCTTCCGCAAAAAGCAAAAAATGGGAAACTACCGCAATGGGCTTGCCTCAAATTAATGCAAGTTTAGATTATCAAGACAATTTTGAATTACAAAAATCTCTTATTCCTGCACAGTTTTTTGGCGGAAATCCTGGTGAATTTGCAGAAGTAGCTTTTGGTACAAAACACAATATGAACGCCCGAACTACATTAAGTCAATTGCTATTTGACGGCTCGTACATAGTGGCCTTGCAGGCTTCAAAAACCTATTTGAAATTCTATGAAAACGCCAAACAAAAAACAGATGTAGAAATCAAGGAAATGGTCATAAATTCCTATGGAAATGTTTTGTTGGCAGAAGAAAGCATCTTGATTCTAGAAAAAAATAAAGCAATTTTAGAAAAAACATTGTCAGATACCAAGGAAACATTCAAAACCGGATTAATTGAAGAAGAAAATGTAGAGCAACTTCAAATTACACTTTCGTCTGTAAATAGTAATTTGAATAATATTAAAAGACTTCGAGAAATCGCTTCTAAAATGCTCAAAATTACTTTAGGAATTGCTATTACGGATGATTTAAAACTAACCGATAAATTAGATACTTTGACGATAAACAATTTAGATGCGTCTTTTTCTCAAGGGGAATTTAGCCCGTCGCAAAACGTAAATTATCAAATGGCTTTTAATTTTCAGGAGCAACGCCGATTAGAATATAAATTGCAAAAAAGTAAAGCTTTGCCTTCATTATCTGCGAATATAAATGTGGGTTGTAATGCCTTTGGAAATCAATTCCAGTTTTTTACTAGCAATCAAAAATGGCTGAATTATTCAAATATGGGAATAAATTTAAACGTGCCGATTTTTAGCAGTTTAGCAAGAAGTGCCAGAACGCAACAAGCGAAAATCGCTTTTGAAAAAGCGAAAACGCAACTGACAGAAACCGAACAAAAATTGAAATTACAATATGCAAGTGCCAAAAGCGAATATGAATTCAGCATCGAGGAATTTTATACAGCAAAAACCAATTTGAATTTGGCGGAACGAATTGAGAAAAAACAACAAATAAAATTCACAGAAGGATTGTCGTCAAGTTTTGATTTTAGCGAGGCACAACGCCAATTGTATGCGGCGCAACAAAATTATTTGCAGTCGATGGTGAATATTATCAATAAAAAAGCAAGTTTAGAAAAAGTAATAAATAAAAAATAACAAACAATAATAAACTCAAAAATGAAAAAAATAATTTTAATCGCAACATTTTCTGCACTACTATTTTCTTGTGGAAAGAAAGAAGACAACACCAATATTGATTCTTTAATCGCTTCAAAAAAAGTGGTTTCTATAAAAGCAAAAAGAGCAGAATTGCAAACCCAATTAACGAAATTGGATGATGCCATTGCCCTTTTAGATATTAAAAAATCAGAAGAAGCGTTGGTTTCTGTTTCGGTGGTGAAAGACACTGTTTTTAGTCATTATTTAGAAGTGCAAGGAAATGTAAATACCAAAGAAAATCTGATTATTTACCCACAATTCTCTGGAATTTTAAATACTGTAAATGTGGTTGCAGGACAAAAAGTGAGCAAAGGGCAGCTTCTAGGAACTATTGACGATGGTGGATTGAGTCAGCAATTGGCACAAATTGAAACGCAATTGGCATTGGCAAAAACAACTTTTGAAAGACAAAAGCGTTTATGGGATCAAAAAATTGGTTCTGAAATTCAGTATTTGCAAGCGCAAACCAATATGATTAGCCAACAAAAAGCAGTTTCACAAATGAAAGCGCAATTGGCAAAAACAAGGATTGTCGCCCCATTTTCAGGAGTAATTGACGAATTAATTACCGAAAAAGGACAAGTAGTTGGGCCTGGACAAGGATTGATGCGAATTGTAAATTTGAATAATATGTTTGTTTCTACAGCGGTTCCAGAAAGTTATATTGGAAAATTAAAAGTGGGTACTGTTGTTAATGTTTATTTGGCATCTTTAGGAAAAACGTATGTTGGTAAAATTCGACAAGTAGCGAATAATATCAACCCTAATAATAGAAGTTTTGGGATTGAAGTTTCCGTTCCAAATGCTGAGAATTTATTGCGTCCGAACCAAGTAGCAAAACTTAAAATCATTGATTACACCAATGCGAATGCGGTCGTAGTTCCTTCCAATGTGATTCAAGTAGATGGTAATGGCGACCAATTTGTATTTGAAGCAACTTCAATTAAAGACAAAATGGGAATTGCTAAAAAAGTGATTGTGAAAGTGGGAAAAACGTCTGAAAACTTCACCGAGATTTTAGGAGGATTAGAACCAAAAACAGTAGTTGTAAGCGATGGAGTAAATACGGTTTCGGAAGGAATGAAACTAAATTTCTAAGCACCAAAAATTCCGAATTGGGAATTCAAAATTTATCATTTAAAATTTAAAACAACTCTTATATAATGAGTCATCTAAAAAAAGAATTTGGCATTTCGAGTTGGGCAGTAGATAACCGAATTACGGTTTACATTCTGACCTTTATAATTATAGTTTCGGGAACTATGGCGTATATCAATATGCCGCGTGAAAATTTTCCTGAAATATTGGAAAACAAAATATATGTTTCTTCTATTTTTCCAGGGAATTCTTCCGAAGATGTGGAAAAATTAGTTGTAAAACCACTTGAAGATCAGTTTAAAAATATTTCAGGTGTTACCAAAGTTACATCAAGTTCGTTTCAAGATTACGGAATTGTAGTCGTTGAATTTGAACAAAAAATCTCTATTGAAGAAGCTAAAATCAGAATCAAAGACAAAGCAGATTTGGCGAAAGCCGATACCGATTGGCCAAATCTTGACAATGGAAGTAAGGTAGAACCAAGTATTTTCAATATCAATATTTCGGAGGAAGTGCCGATTTTGAATATTAATTTGAAAGGAAATTACACCACGCAACAACTCAAAAAATATGGCGAATATTTAAAAGACGAGATTGAAAATGTCCCTGAAGTAAAAAAGGTGGACATACTTGGCGTTGATGATAAAGAAGTTGAAATTGCCATTGATGTATTCAAAATGAACGCTGCAAAAGTAAGTTTTGACGACATTCAAAATGCGGTGAAATATGAAAACATGACGCTTTCTGGAGGGAATCTGATCTCTCAAGGCTCTCGAAATAACATCCGAATTGTTGGGGAAATCAAAAACCCAAAGGATCTTGAAAACGTAGTTGTAAAATCCTACGGAGGAACGGTTTACCTGAAAGATATTGCGGTTATCAATTTCAAAGAAAAGGAAAAAACGACTTACGCACGCGAAAGTGGTCAAGAAGTAGTAATGCTAAATATAAAAAAACGTTCTGGGCAAAATATGATTTCGGCGTTGGATCAAGTCAAAGAAATTGTGGCAAAATCACAAGAAACGGTCTTGCCAAAAGATTTAAGTATCAAAATGACCAACGACCAATCGAGTAAAGTCGAACACCAAGTAAACGAATTATCAAACCACATTATTTTCGGAATTATTCTGGTAATGATTGTGTTGATGTTCACGATGGGATTAAGAAATTCCTTGTTTGTTGGAGCAGCCATTCCACTTTCAATGTTGATGGCATTTGCAATTTTATCGGCTTTTGGATTCACGTTAAACACGATGGTTTTGTTTGGATTGGTAATGGGATTAGGATTATTAGTTGATGATGGAATTGTGGTTGTAGATAATGTTTTTGCCAATATGAAAAAAGGTTTGGGACGAATTGAAGCCTCAAAAATTGGTATTGGCGAAATCGCTTGGCCAGTTATTTCATCAACAGCAACGACCTTGGCAGCCTTTATTCCATTGGCATTATGGCCAGGAACTGTGGGGAAATTTATGATCTATTTTCCTATAACATTGTCTTGTGTTTTGGGAGCATCGCTATTCGTAGCAATGGTGATTAATGCCGCAATGACGGGTGGTTTTATGGATATTGAAGACAGAAATATCTCTAAAAAAGCCTTGAAAAAATACACGATAATTTTTGTAGTTTCGGGATTGTTATTCGTAATTCCTGGGAATATTACTCATACTGTTTGGATGAAAGCCATTGGGCATTTAATCATTATTGCTTTGGTTTTAATGTGGGCGTATCATTTGTTTATTTTCAAATGGACACAAGATTTCCAACACAGTTTTTTCCCAAGATTAGAAGCAAAATACCAAGTTTTTTTGGGTAAAATTCTAACAGGAAAAAGAGCAGTAATCGCATTAGTTGGAATTATTGCCTTACTATTTTTCTCGTTTGTTTTATTGGGAATCTTCCCGAGAAATGTATTATTTTTCCCAAAAAACATTCCAAATCAAGCGATAGTTTACATAGAATATCCGCAAGGAACAGAAATTTCTAAAACCAACAAAGCCAATTTATTTGTTGAAAAACAAGTGATTTCAATTTTAGGAAAATATGTTGAAAATAATAAAAACTATTTGGCAGAATGTATCGTTTCGCAAGTGGGGAAAGGAGCTGGTAATCCAAATGTAGATTCTGGAAACCAATCAGAAACACCGTATAAAGGAAAAGTAACCGTGAATTTCTCGGAATACAAATTCAGAAAAGGCGTAAATACCAACGCCATTTTAGAAGAAATTCGTTCTAAAGTAAAAGCAATTGCAGGAGCAAAAATCATTGTCGAAAAAGATTCTAACGGACCGCCTTCAGGTTATCCAATTAGTTTACAATTGTCGGGAACTAATTATGACGAAATGTTGGTGGAAGCCAATAAAGTAATCGCATTCATCAATTCGAAAAACATCGAAGGCATCGAAAAATTAAATATTGATGTCAACAAAGAAAGTCCTGAACTCGAAGTAAATGTCGATCGAGTAAGCATTGGAAGTTTGGGTGCCAGCACGGGACAATTAGGTTTCACTATGCGTAGAGCGATTTACGGACAAGAAATTTCTACCTACAAAGAAGGAAAAGACGATTACAATATTGTGATGCGTTTGCAGGAAGACCAACGCAAAAACGAAAGTGTTTTGTTCAATCAACCCGTAACTTTCCGAAATCAAAACAACGGACAAATCATCCAAGTTCCGATTTCAGCCTTGGCAACAACCGATAAAAAATTCACGTTCAACCAAATAAAACGCAAGAATTCAAAACGAATTATGACCATTTATTCCAATGTTTTAAGCGGATTTAATGGCGACGGAATTACAAAACAAATTGAATCACAACTGAAAGCGGACAATTATAAAATGGCGGGCGACATCACCTATTCGTTTTCTGGCGAACAAGAACAGCAGAAAAAAGATTCCAGCTTCTTGTTTGGCGCGTTGCTTTTGGCATTAGCCAGTATTACGATTATCATTGTGTTGCAATTTAATTCCTTGTCAAAAACAGCCATCATTATGTTTACCGTTTTACTAAGTTTTAGTGGTGTTTTCTACGGTTACGTGTTTGCAGGAATGGATTTCGTAATTCTGATGACCATGATGGGAATCATTGCGCTTTCGGGAATTGTCGTGAAAAACGGAATCGTATTAATGGATTTCTTCGTGCTTTTATTAGACGAAAAAGTAATCGAAAACAAACAAAATTCTCATGACGATTTAACCCTTGCCGAAATAAAAAACGTGATTATTCAATCTGGAAAATCCCGTTTGCGTCCCGTATTATTAACAGCTTTAACGGCCGTTTTGGGATTAATCCCGTTGGCAATTGGCTTGAATTTTGACTTCTTCTCCTTGGTAACCAACCTAAATCCTCACGTTTACGTAGGAGGAGACAACGTCGTTTTCTGGGGGCCATTGGCTTGGACTATAATTTTTGGACTTACCTACGCCACCGTTTTAACCTTGGTTATGGTGCCCGTAATGTTCTATTTAGTCAAAAGAACCAAATACTGGTTACGCGATAGAAAAACCTCGGCGTTGTAATTAAAAACCTCTGTTTTCGATCCATATAAGTTAAAACGGGCAAAATCAAATTTGCCCGTTTTTTAATTCTTTCAAAATGGGCATTCATATATTCATAATTAGTCCTAAATTTGCAGTCTAAAAATAAGTCGATGTATAGAAGTCATAACTGTGGCGAATTAAACGCCTCCCACATCAATACCGAAGTAACGCTTGCGGGCTGGGTCCAAAAATCACGTGATAAAGGATTTATGAATTGGGTTGATTTACGGGATCGTTATGGAATTACTCAATTAATTTTCGACGAAAGTCGCAGCCAAAAAGAAGTTTTTGAATTGGCCAAAACACTAGGTCGTGAATTCGTAATTCAAGTAAAAGGAACCGTTATTGAGCGGGAAGCCAAGAACACAAATATGGTTACTGGCGATATTGAAATTTTAGTTTCAGAAATGACTATTTTAAATGCCGCGCTGACTCCGCCTTTTACCATTGAAGATGAAACGGATGGTGGAGAAGACATTCGAATGAAATACCGTTACCTGGATATTCGTAGAAATCCAGTAAAAAACAACTTGCTTTTTCGTCATAAAGTGACTATGGAAGTGCGGAAATACCTTTCAAACTTGGATTTTTGCGAAGTAGAAACGCCTTATTTAATCAAATCCACTCCTGAAGGCGCTAGAGATTTTGTGGTTCCATCGAGAATGAATGAAGGGCAATTTTATGCCTTGCCGCAATCGCCACAAACCTTCAAACAATTGTTGATGGTGGGTGGAATGGACAAATATTTCCAAATCGTGAAATGTTTTCGTGATGAGGATTTACGGGCCGACAGACAGCCCGAATTCACACAAATAGATTGTGAAATGGCATTTGTTGAACAAGAAGATATTTTGAATGTTTTCGAAGGATTGACCCGTCATTTACTTTCAGCAATAAAAGGTGTCGAAGTAGAAAAATTTCCGCGCATCACGTATGATTACGCAATGAAAACCTACGGCAATGACAAACCAGATATTCGTTTTGGGATGGAATTTGGCGAATTAAACGAATTTGCACAACACAAAGATTTCCCAGTTTTCAATACTGCTGAATTAGTTGTTGGAATTGCCGCTCCTGGAGTAAGTGAATATACACGTAAAGAAATTGACGCCTTAATAGATTGGATGAAACGCCCTCAAATTGGCGCTTTAGGAATGGTTTATGTAAAATGCAATGAAGACGGAATCTATAAATCATCCGTAGATAAATTTTACGACCAAGACGATTTGGCGAATTGGGCAAAAATTACTGGTGCAAAACCAGGCGATATGATTTTTGTTCTTTCCGGTCTAGCCGATAAAACAAGAACGCAACTTTCCGCTTTACGATTGGAATTGGCAACACGTTTAGGATTGAGAAATCCAGCAGAATTTGCCCCATTATGGGTAGTTGATTTTCCATTATTAGAATTTGAAGAAGAGACGGGTCGATACCACGCAATGCACCATCCGTTTACCTCGCCAAAACCAGACGACATGCATTTGTTGGAAACCAACCCAGGAAAAGTGCGTGCCAATGCTTATGATATGGTGTTGAACGGAAACGAAATTGGAGGTGGTTCTATCCGAATTCACGATAAAGCAACGCAACAATTACTGTTTAAATATTTAGGATTTACCCCAGAACAAGCAGAAGACCAGTTTGGTTTTCTAATGAATGCATTCCAATATGGCGCACCTCCTCATGGTGGTTTGGCTTTTGGATTGGATCGATTGGTTGCCATTTTGGGCGGACAAGAAACCATTCGAGATTTTATTGCTTTCCCAAAAAACAACTCTGGAAGAGATGTTATGATAGATGCGCCTTCAAAAATTGATGATTTACAATTAAACGAGTTGCATATAAAATTAGATTTAGGGTAGTTTGTCGATTAAATAGACCGTAAAACGTTGAATGTCAAATTTTTTAATAAAAAGTTGGGCAATAGTATCTTTCATATACTATTAAATATTACATTTGCTCCATTATAAATTATTATTTTTATTACAATGCGTACAGGTACAGTTAAATTTTTCAATGAATCAAAAGGTTACGGATTCATTACAGACGAAGAAACAGGAAAAGACATTTTTGTTCATGCTTCAGGAATCAACGCGGAAGAACTTCGTGAAGGGGACAGAGTTAGCTATGAAGAAGAAGAAGGAAGAAAAGGAAAAGTTGCTGCGCAAGTAGCAGTTATCTAAGTAAAAAATATTTTTTGCTTACGAATGTTTAAAGCGTTTCGATTAATTTCGGAACGCTTTTTTTTGTTTTATGACGAGCCACTATATTTATAAGGCTGGCGTTAAAATTGACCCATAATATATCCTTCAAACTAAATCATATTTTAACTTGTGTTTTAATTCCTTGAAACCTATCTTTGCATCGTTATTTCAAAGTAAAAAAATAATTATTATGCAATCTAGTCAATTAGATTATTTTCCAATACTAATGCAGGCGCTTTTAGCTATGGGATTTGTTGCGGGAATGATAGTGATTTCAGGAAAATTAGGCCCTAAAAGATCCTCAGTAATCAAAGATGAAAACTTTGAATGCGGCATTGAATCTTTAGGAAATGCCCGAATTCCTTTCTCAGTAAAATATTTTCTTGTCGCCATCCTTTTTGTATTGTTTGATGTCGAAGTGATTTTTCTTTATCCTTGGGCAATTAATTTCAAAGAATTAGGAATGGAAGGAATGGTGAAGATGGTCATTTTTATGCTTTTGTTGTTGGTAGGGTTTTTTTATATCATCAAAAAGAAAGCATTGGAATGGGAATAGTTCAATTAAAAATTACGAATTAAAAATAAATGAGCGATTCAAATATAAAAATGGTTGCCCCTCCAGAAGGTGTTGTTGGTGAAGGTTTCTTTGCTACAAAACTGAACGATGTTGTTGGATTGGCCCGTGCCAATTCGCTTTGGCCTTTGCCTTTCGCAACTTCTTGTTGTGGAATTGAATTTATGGCAACGATGGCGTCCCATTATGATTTGGCAAGATTTGGAATGGAACGGGTAAGTTTTTCCCCTCGTCAAGCAGACATGTTATTAGTTATGGGTACTATTTCAAAAAAAATGGGACCTATTTTACGTCAAGTATATGAACAAATGGCAGAACCTCGTTGGGTAATCGCCGTTGGAGCTTGTGCGTCTTCAGGAGGGGTTTTCGACACCTACTCTGTTTTACAAGGAATTGACAAAGTAATACCAGTTGACGTCTATGTCCCAGGTTGTCCGCCAAGACCAGAGCAAATAGTAGACGGAGTTATGCGATTGCAAGAACTGGTTAAAAGCGAATCTGTAAGAAGAAGAAGCTCTCCAGAATATCAAGAATTGTTAGCTTCTTATAACATAAAATAAGGAAATGAGTTTAGAAACAACACAAATTCAAGATAAATTATTGGAAACATTTGGCGAAAGCATGTTTCACTTTAATCAAGAAAAGGATATTTTTTCATTTGAAGTAGCTGCCGACAAGATTACCGCCGTCATTCTCTTTTTAAAAAATGATCCTGTTTTAAGTTTTCATTTTCTAACCGATTTATGTGGGGTTCATTATCCGGATAACGTTTTGGAAAGACAGTTTGCAATTGTCTATCATTTACACAATTGGTATGAAAACAAACGCATAAAAATAAAGGTCTTTATCAATGGGGAAACACCAGAAATAAAAAGCTTAACCACTGTTTTTCCGAGTGCCAATTGGATGGAAAGAGAAGCATATGATTTTTACGGCATCAATTTCATAGGTCATCCCCAGTTGAAACGTATTTTGAATATGGATGAAATGGTCTCTTTTCCAATGCGAAAAGAATTTCCCCTTGAAGACGGCGGGAGAACAGACAAAGACGACCGTTTTTTTGGAAGAAAACAATCAAATAGTTAAAAAAATAATATATAATTTTTCACATTCTATAAATGTCAGAACTATTATTACCGCCAGAGCATCGCTATGCTGAGATTATAAAAAACCGTGTGAACGAAGAAGGAAGCGAGCTTTCTATTCTGAATTTAGGACCGACACATCCTGCGACACATGGTATTTTTCAAAATATCTTATTGATGGATGGCGAAAAAATTATCGAAGCAGAGCCAACCATTGGATACATCCATAGAGCTTTCGAGAAAATTGCCGAAAACCGTCCTTTTTACCAAATTACACCACTGACAGACCGAATGAACTATTGTTCCTCTCCTATCAACAATATGGGATGGTGGATGACTTTGGAAAAATTATTAGACATTGAAGTTCCCAAAAGAGCGCAATATTTAAGAGTTATCGTGATGGAATTGGCTAGAATTACGGATCATATTATCTGTAATTCTATTCTTGGAGTTGACACCGGAGCGTATACTGGTTTCTTATACGTTTTTCAATTTAGAGAGAAAGTTTACGAAATCTATGAAGAAATTTGTGGTGCTCGTTTGACTACAAATATGGGAAGAATGGGTGGTTTCGAAAGAGATTGGTCACCAGAGGCTTTCCGCAAATTAGACGTATTTTTAAAGGATTTTCCCATTGCTTGGAAAGAATTTGAAAACTTGTTCGAAAGAAACAGAATTTTTATTGACCGTACGGTAAACACAGGCCCTATTTCTGCAGAAATGGCGATGGCTTATGGTTTTACAGGTCCTAATTTACGTGCTGCTGGAGTTGATTACGACGTTCGCGTTGCACATCCCTACTCTTCATATGAAGATTTTGATTTCATCGTTCCCGTTGGAAAATCTGGGGACACGTACGATCGTTTTTGCGTTCGAAATGCCGAAGTTTGGGAAAGTTTGAGCATCATTCGTCAAGCATTGGCAAAAATGCCGGAAGGAAATGAATTTCACGCCGATGTTCCAGAATATTATTTACCTCCAAAAGAAGACGTTTACCATGATATGGAAAGTTTGATTTACCATTTCAAGATTGTAATGGGGGAAATTCCCGTTCCTGTTGCCGAAATTTATCACGCAGTGGAAGGCGGAAACGGCGAATTAGGATTTTACTTAGTAACTGACGGAAGCAGAACCCCTTATAGATTACACTTTCGCAGACCTTGTTTTATTTATTACCAAGCGTATCCCGAAATGATAAAAGGCGCCATGTTGTCGGATGCGATTGTTATTTTATCGAGTTTAAATGTTATTGCCGGTGAATTAGACGCTTAAAGATTTCAGATTGAAGAATAACGATTTTTGATTTCAGATTTAAAATAAAAATGGAAAGAACTCATTACAAACAGGAAATAAACATCTCGGAACCATTGATGAACCGCATCAATGAATTAATCAGTCATTATCCAGCAGACAAAATAAAATCGGCATTATTGCCTGTTTTACACGAAGTTCAAGACGCACATGACAATTGGTTAAGTTTTGAATTAATGAACAAAGTTGCCGAAATACTACTTATAAAACCCATCGAAGTTTATGAAGTGGTTTCTTTTTATTCGATGTTCAACCAAAAGCCTGTTGGGAAATACATGTTTGAATTTTGCAGAACTTCCCCTTGCTGTTTGAATGGTGTAGAAGATTTAATGGATTATACATGCGAAAAATTGGGCGTAAATATGGGTGAAACTACTCCAGACGGAATGTTTACTATTGCAGGTGTGGAATGTTTAGGAGCTTGTGGTTATGCCCCCATGATGCAACTAGGGGATTTTTATAAAGAACACCTCAATGAAGAAAAAATTGATCAGCTAATCGCTGATTGTAGAGATAATAAAATTACGCTACACGATAAATAATATGTCACAAAAAATATTATTAGACAAAGTAAATATTCCAGGCATAAAAGCGTATGAAGTCTATCGCCAAAACGGCGGTTATGCTTCTGTGGAAAAAGCCCTGAAAACACTAACTCCTGATGAAATTGTAGAAGAAGTAAAAACTTCTGGATTAAGAGGTCGTGGTGGCGCCGGTTTTCCAGCGGGGATGAAATGGAGTTTCATTGACAAAAAATCAGGAAAGCCTAGACATTTAGTTTGCAACGCCGACGAATCAGAGCCAGGGACTTTCAAAGATCGTTATTTGATGGAGTTTATTCCTCATTTATTAATCGAAGGAATGATTACGTCGAGTTATGCGTTGGGAGCTAACCTATCCTACATTTATATTCGTGGAGAATATATGTGGATTTATAAAATTCTTGAAAGAGCCATCGCCGAAGCAAAAGCAGCAGGTTGGTTAGGAAAAAATATATTAGGAACAGGCTACGATTTGGAACTTTATGTTCAAATTGGAGCTGGAGCTTATATCTGTGGTGAAGAAACTGCATTAATTGAATCCTTAGAAGGCAAAAGAGGAAATCCTCGAATCAAGCCGCCATTTCCAGCAGTTTCAGGACTTTGGTCAAATCCAACAGTGGTGAATAATGTTGAAACTATCGCTGCCGTGCCTTGGATTGTAAACAATTCTGGAGCCGATTATGCCAAAATTGGAATAGGCCGTTCTACAGGAACTAAATTAATATCCGCTTCAGGACACATTAAAAACCCCGGGGTTTATGAAATAGAAATGGGATTAAGCGTTTATGAATTTATGAATTCTGATGAATATTTAGGCGGAATGAGTTCTGACAGACCTCTAAAAGCCTTCGTTCCTGGAGGATCATCCGTTCCGGTTTTACCAGCTCATTTAATTTACAAAACAGCCAATGGCGATGACCGCTTAATGACATACGAAAGTTTGAGCGATGGTGGTTTTGCATCTGGGTCTATGCTCGGTTCAGGAGGATTTATCGTTTATAATGATACTGCTTGCATCGTAAGAAACACATGGAATTTTTCTCGTTTCTACCACCATGAAAGTTGTGGGCAATGTTCGCCTTGTCGTGAAGGAACGGGATGGATGGAAAAAGTATTAAACCGAATTGAAAACGGATTGGGCCGTGAAGAAGATATCGATTTGCTTTTAAGTATTCAAAGTAAAATAGAAGGAAACACCATTTGTCCATTAGGTGATGCAGCGGCTTGGCCTGTGGCCTCAGCAATTCGTCATTTCAGAGAAGAATTTGAATATCATATCCGTTTCCCTGAAAAAATAAAAAATAGAGATCATTATGTTGACGAACCTTTTGAACAAGTAAAGCATTTGGTTTCTAAATTAACAGTATAAAGACAAGAATTTACTACAATGAAAGTAACCATAGACGGTCAAGCGATTGAAGTAGCGCCAGGAACAACTATCCTGCAAGCAGCTAGAATGATTGGTGGAGAAGTAGTTCCGCCAGCCATGTGCTATCATTCTAAACTTAAAGGAAGCGGGGGTAAATGCCGTTGTTGTTTGGTCGAAGTAGCCAAAGGAAGTGAAGCCGACCCAAGGCCTATGCCAAAATTAATGGCTTCTTGCGTAACTGGCTGTATGGACGGGATGGAAATAAATAGTAAATCATCCACAAGAGTCCAGGAAGCGAGAAAATCAGTGACGGAATTCTTGTTGATTAATCACCCTTTAGACTGTCCGGTTTGTGATCAAGCAGGAGAATGTGATTTGCAGAATTTAAGTTTCGAACACGGAAAACCGGAAAGCCGTTTTATAGAAGAAAAAAGAACTTTTGAACCTGAAGATATTGGTCCGAATATTCAATTACACATGAACCGTTGCATTCTTTGCTACCGTTGCGTGATGGTTGCTGACCAATTGACGGACAACCGAGTGCATGGAGTGATGGACAGAGGTGATCATTCGAATATTTCTACCTGTATTTCTCAAGCGATAGACAATGAATTTTCAGGAAATATGATTGATGTTTGCCCTGTTGGAGCTTTGACCGATAAGACTTTTAGATTCAAATCGAGAGTTTGGTTCAATAAGCCATATGATGCACACAGAGATTGTCCAACTTGTTCTGGAAAAACTACGGTTTGGATGTTTGGTGACGAAATTCAAAGAGTTACTGGAAGAAAAGACGAATACCATGAAGTAGATGAATTTATTTGCAATGGCTGTCGTTTTGATTATAAAGAGCTAAAAGATTGGATTATTGAAGGGCCAAGAAAATTTGAAAAAGATTCGGTAATCAACCAAAACAAATACTTTGGCAAAACGGAGAAAGTAGTTATTGACACTGAAGAAACTATTCTTTTAGGTAGAGAAGAGGATAGAAAAAAAATAAGTATGGCAGAGATTGATTATAATGAAAAAATAGACGGTAACTCATTAAATTCTACTAAAAATGGATAGTGCCTTTATTATAGAAAAAAGCGTTGTGATCATCGTTGTGTTTGCCATTACGATGCTTATGGCGATGTATTCTACTTATGCCGAAAGGAAAGTAGCGGCTTTTCTCCAAGATCGGATTGGACCTAATAGAGCAGGTCCATTTGGGTTGTTTCAACCTCTCGCCGATGGGTTAAAATTGTTTGCCAAAGAAGAATTTTCTCCTAATACTCCCAATAAATTTTTATTTATGGTAGGGCCTGGAATTGCAATGTCAACTGCTTTAATAACTAGTGCTGTAATTCCTTGGGGCGACCGGTTTCATCTTTTTGGAAGAGATATTCTGCTGCAAGCCACCGATATAGACGTGGCCGTTTTATACATTTTTGGTGTGCTTTCTATTGGAGTTTACGGAATCATGATAGGTGGATGGGCTTCTAACAATAAATTTTCTTTGATTGGTGCTGTTCGTGCTGCTTCCCAAATGGTTTCTTATGAAATCGCAATGGGATTATCCGTGATTGCATTATTGATGATGACAGGCACATTAAGCTTGAGAGAAATTTCGGCGCAACAATCTGGAATGAATTGGAATGTATTTTACCAACCTTTGTCTTTTATCATATTCTTGATTTGTGCCTTTGCAGAAACCAACCGAACTCCTTTTGATTTACCAGAATGTGAGACGGAATTAATAGGGGGATACCATACCGAATATTCCTCCATGAAAATGGGGTTTTATTTATTTGCTGAATATGCCAATATGTTTATTTCTTCAACTATACTAGCTATTCTATTCTTCGGGGGCTATAATTATCCGGGGATGAGTTGGGCGGTTGAAAATTGGGGAGTGAACATAGCCAATGTTCTAGGAATTATCGCTTTATTTATAAAACTATGTGGATTTATCTTCTTTTATATGTGGGTTCGTTGGACTATTCCAAGATTTAGATACGATCAATTGATGCATTTGGGTTGGAGAATTCTGATTCCGCTTTCGATTATAAATATTATGATTACAGGAATTGTTCTTTTGAGAGTACAAATAATGGCTTATATAGGATTTTAATTAGAGGAAAAACAAATTACTTTTTTACGAGGAATGAAACTCTTAGCAGAATTTAGTTTCACCCGAGCGAACCTAAAGATGAAGTAAATAAAAATTAAAAAATGTCAATACAAGAAATATCACTTTCCGGACGAAAAAAGATAGTCTCTAACAAGGAGATGACTTTTTGGGAACGAATGTACCTTATCGCGATTATCAAGGGTTTGATAATAACAATAAAACATTTATTCAGAAAAAAAGCCACTATTCAATACCCAGAACAGATACGTGAATTTAGCCCCGTTTATCGCGGACAGCATATGTTGAAACGGGATGATCAAGGTCGTGAAAACTGCACCGCTTGCGGGCTTTGCGCCTTATCGTGTCCTGCTGAAGCCATTACCATGAAAGCAGAAGAACGAAAAGCTAACGAAAAGCATTTGTACCGGGAAGAAAAATATGCTTCGATATATGAAATCAATATGTTGCGTTGCATATTCTGCGGATTGTGTGAGGAAGCTTGTCCTAAAGATGCTATTTACTTGACAATTTCCAAGGAATTGGTTCCAGCAAGTTACGAGAGAGAAGATTTTATCTTTGGAAAAGATAAATTAGTTATGCCTTTAGACATCGCAATGCAGAATGCTCAACTTAAATCCGCCAACTAATGTCAACGATACTACTTATCTTTTGTTTTTTGTCCGTTGTAACGATAGCTACCGCTTTTTTGACAATCTATAGCCGAAATCCTATACACAGCGCCATCTATTTAGTGATTTGTTTTTTCTCGATAGCCGGACATTATTTATTGTTAAATTCAGAATTTTTGGCAATAGTACATATAATTGTTTATTCAGGGGCTATTATGATTTTGTTTTTATTCACCATTATGTTGATGAATTTAAACAAAGAAAATGAAGTATACAAACCTAGGTTTACTCGATTAGGGGCAATTGTTATTTTTTGCCTGATGTGCTTAGTTTTAATAGCCATTCTAATCCATTCCAAGCCTATTGTTGGGGAATACGTTACGACTGGAGAAGATTACCAATCTATAAAAGTATTAGGTAAAGTGTTGCTAAACGAATATATGGTGCCATTTGAATTTGCTTCCATATTGCTTTTGGTAGCGATGATTGGCGCTGTTTTATTGTCTAAAAAAGAAAAAACCAACCCATAATATGAATAATATTTTAAATCAAATTGGGATCGAAAATTATATCTTCCTGAGCGTAATACTTTTTTGTATTGGCGTTTTTGGAGTGCTATATAGACGCAATGCCATCATCGTGTTTATGTCCATCGAAATTATGCTAAATGCCGTCAACCTTTTGTTTGTTGCATTTTCGACCTATCATCAAGATGCACAGGGACAAGTTTTCGTGTTTTTCTCGATGGCTGTTGCTGCTGCAGAAGTTGCCGTTGGATTGGCTATTTTGGTCTCCGTATTCCGAAATATGGGTACAATTGATGTTGGAAATTTAAAAAACTTAAAAGGATAATCTTCAATGGATACACGTTTAGTTTTAGTCTTACTATTAGCTCCTTTTTTAGGGTTTTTATTTAATGTTTTCTTGGGTAAAAAAGTTGGTAAAAACATCGTTGGAATTGTGGGAACGCTTTCGGTAGTGGTTTCTTTTGCTGTTACACTTTATTTTTTCTTGCAAATCAATCAAACAAAACAAGCCATTGCAATCAACTTATTTGATTGGATTTCGATTCAAAGATTCAACATCAGTTTCGGCTTTCTTCTAGATCAATTGTCGTTGATTTGGTTATTGTTTGTAACTGGAATCGGGTCTTTGATCCATTTGTATTCCATTAGTTATATGCACGAAGATGAGAAGATGCATTCGTTTTTCGCTTATTTGAATCTATTCATTTTCTTTATGATTACCTTGGTCATTGGAAGCAATTTGCTGGTTATGTTCATCGGTTGGGAAGGCGTTGGACTTTGCTCCTACTTATTGATCGGGTTTTGGTATAAAAAGCAAGATTTCAATGATGCTGCGAAAAAAGCTTTCATCATGAACCGAATAGGTGATTTAGGATTTTTAATCGGAATTTTTATAGTCGGGTCGTTATTCAACACTTTAGATTTCACAACTATAAAAACAGTAATTACCTCAACAAGCAATAGCAACGATTTTTGGATTGCAGCTGCTGCTTTCGCTTTATTCATTGGTGCTTCAGGAAAATCAGCACAAATTCCATTATATACTTGGTTGCCAGACGCGATGGCGGGTCCAACACCGGTTTCAGCATTGATTCACGCTGCGACTATGGTTACTGCAGGAATTTTTATGATTACCCGATTAAACTTCTTGTTTGATATGGCGCCAAGTGTTCAGAATATCATTGCCATTGTTGGTGCAATTACGGCTTTGGTTGCCGCCACGATTGCCTTGGTTCAAAATGACATCAAAAAAGTTTTGGCTTATTCTACGGTTTCACAACTGGGATTAATGTTCTTGGCTTTAGGATTGGGCGCTTATGAAATAGCCGTTTTCCATGTAATCACTCACGCTTTCTTCAAAGCTTGTTTGTTCTTGGGGTCTGGTTCGGTGATTCACGGATTGCATGGCGAACAGGATATGCGCAAAATGGGTGGTTTGAAAAAAGCGATGCCTATTACTTTTATCACGATGTTAATTGCGGTATTAGCTATTTCTGGAATCTTCCCGTTGGCAGGATTTTGGTCGAAAGACGAAATCTTGATGACGGCTTTTAATGAAAACAAAGCCTTATGGGTAATTAGTTCGATTGCTTCAATAATGACCGCTTTCTATATGTTCCGATTAATTTATTTAACCTTTTTCAACTCGTTTAGAGGCACTGAAGAACAAAAACATCATTTACACGAAAGCCCTAGTTTGATCACTTCTCCTTTAATCATATTGGCAATCTTGTCTTTCTTTGGCGGAATTATAAGTTTGCCGGGACACAGTTGGTTGAATGAGTATTTAGCGCCATTATTTTCGAAAGAAGTTCACGCAGCACACTCCTTGGGTTCTACCGAATACATATTGATGGCTGTTGCCACAATTGGCGCATTAATAGGAATTGCAATTGCCTACAAAAAATACCTGAAAGACAATACTATTCCAAGCGAAGATGCCGAAATAAAGGGTGTTTTGAAAGTTTTATACAACAAATATTATGTTGACGAAGCCTACGATGCTATTTTCGTGAAACCAATAAATGTGCTTTCTGGTTTCTTTAGAGATTCTGTGGAAACCACTTTATCAGCCTTAGTTTTTGGATTAGGAAAAGTGACAAACGAATTCGCTTTTCAAGGTAAAAAATTACACAACGGAAGTGTTGGATTATATCTTTTCGCTTTTGTCATATGCGTTTGCGCCTTATTAACTTATTTATTTTTACAATAATTCTCACCTAATGGATGTAACTACAATATTACTTATACTTTTAGTTGGCGCATTTGCCACTTATTTATCGGGCGATAAATGGGCTCCAAAAGTAGCATCGCTTTTTGGCTTGACTGCTTTTGCAGGTTCCATTTGTTTGCTAAGCCAGTATAATTTAGGAAACGAAATAAATTTCACAAAGCTTTGGATAGCAAAACCAAATATTTCTTTTGCTTTACAAGCGGACGGATTGGCCTTGGCAATGCTTTTGCTAACAACGTCTTTGACGCCAATTATTATTTATTCTTCTTTTGCAAATACATATAAAAATCCGAAAGCTTTTTACGCACTAATCTTGTTTATGACCTTTGCTATGTCGGGAACTTTCCTTGCGTCTGACGGACTTTTATATTATATTTTCTGGGAATTGTCCTTGATTCCAATTTACTTCATCGCTTTGATTTGGGGAAATGGCGATGTTGAAGAACGTAAAAAAGCAGTGGTGAAATTCTTCATTTACACATTGGCCGGTTCTTTATTTATGCTGATTGCGTTTATTTATTTGTACCAAAAAGCAGGAAGCTTTTTAATCAGTGATTTGACTGAACTTAAATTATCATCAACAGAACAATTCTGGATATTCCTTGCTTTCTTCTTGGCGTATGCCATCAAAATTCCATTGATTCCTTTTCACACTTGGCAAGCAAAAGTCTATCAAAAAGCACCAACCGTTGGAACGATGTTGCTTTCGGGAATTATGCTAAAAATGGGATTGTACAGCGTTATTCGTTGGCAATTGCCCATTGCTCCGCTTGCCGCAAAAGAATATTTGTTCGTGTTTATTGGACTTGGAATTGCAGGTGTAATCTATGGTTCCATCTTGGCATTACGCCAAAAAGATTTGAAAAAATTATTGGCTTATTCATCCTTGGCACACGTTGGATTAATAGCTGCAGGTTCCTATACTTTAACTCTTGACGGATTACGTGGTTCAGTTTTGCAGATGATAGCGCATGGATTTGTGGTTGTTGGTTTGTTCTTTGTAGCCGAAATTATTTTCAGAAGATATGAAACTCGTGTCATTTCTGAAATGGGAGGTATTCGATCTCAATCACCAAAATTTACTTCCCTGTTTATGATCTTAGTTTTAGCATCCGTGGCCCTACCATCCACATTCAATTTTGTAGGAGAATTTACGGTTCTCTACAGCCTTTCTCAAGTTAACATATGGTTTGCCATTTTGGGTGGAACTACTATAATTTTAGGGGCCTATTATATGTTGAAAATGTTTCAACACGTGATGTTGGGTGAAACCAATGTGAAAATTTTTAATGACGTCACTTTCAACGAAGGCTTGACATTAATTCTTATCGTTGCCGTTTTGTTCTTCTTTGGAATGTATCCCAAACCAATTATAGACTTGATTACACCAAGCATCGAAAATATTTTAACTCAAGTAAATAGATTTAACTAAGTCAAATAAAAAAATGAATACATTAATAGCTATAACAGGATTAGGTGTTTTATGCCTTTTATTTGAAATATTAAATTTTAGAAAAGCCATTGTACCGATAACGATTATTGGATTATTGGCAGTTCTTGGATTAACTTACGCCGAATTTAATACTCCAGCGAGTTACTACAATAATATGATTGTGGTGAGCAAATTCTCTTCAGCATTTTCTGCTTTGTTTATTGTCCTTACCATTTTCTTAGTGGCCTTGGCGCACGATTTCTATGAAGATCATCAAACTAAAATCTCTGATTTTATTGCCATCAAAATTTTCCTGTTGGCCGGAGCAATAGCAATGGTTTCTTTTGGAAACTTGGCGATGTTTTTTTTAGGAATCGAAATTTTGTCCATCTCCCTTTATATTCTTGCAGCAAGCAACAGAATGAACGTAAAGAGTAACGAAGCTGGAATGAAATATTTCTTGATGGGTTCCTTTGCTTCGGGAATTATATTGTTTGGGATTTGCTTAATTTATGGCGCTATGGGAACTTTTGACATTACCGAAATCACAGAATGGTCTCGTTCTGCCGAATTGCCTCTTTGGTTTCCAATAGGTATTGCATTGGTCACCATTGGAATGCTTTTCAAAATTGCCGCGGTTCCATTTCACTTTTGGGCCCCGGATGTTTACGAAGGGTCTCCTGCATTGACTACCGCTACCATGAGTACTTTGGTCAAAGTTCTTGCTATGGCTACTTTATACAAACTGCTAACTGCTATGAATGCCGATCTTTCGGATGCGTTTATCAATATCATTATTGTGATCTCAATTGCTTCAATGACCATCGGGAATATAATGGCATTAAAACAAACCAATGTGAAACGTATGCTAGCTTTCTCTGGGATTTCACACGCTGGTTTTATGCTGATGGCTTTGTTGAGTATTAGTAACTCCGCAAGCAATTTACTATATTATGCTTCGGCTTATTCATTAGCTGGAATTGCTGCTTTCTCGGTGATTTTATACGTTTGCAAAAACAGGGACAACCAAGATATTGCAAACTTCAACGGATTGGGTAAAAACAATCCATTAATGGCAGTGGTTCTTACTGCAGCCTTACTTTCGATGGCTGGAATTCCTATTTTTGCTGGTTTTTTTGCTAAATTGGTTTTGTTCAATCAAACTATTCAGACAGGATATTTAGTGGTAGTTATTGCAGCCGTTGTCAACTCTATCATCAGTGTTGGTTATTATTTCAAATTGATCTTGGCAATGTATGGAAAAGAACCTAATGCAGAAGCCCAGAAAACGACGTTTGTATTTTATGCAGTAGCAATTGTAGCCATTTTATTGAATATCATTTTAGGTTTATTCCCTTCTGTAGTTTTGGATTTATTGAGATAATTTTAAATAAAAATAAATCATACAGAACCATCAAAAGCAATTTTGGTGGTTTTTGTTTTCCTTATACTAGTAAAATATGTTTTTTAACTCGCTAACTTTTGCTGTTTTTCTGCCCATAGTTTTTTTGCTCTATTGGTTTGTCTTTAGTAAATCTAAAAACACCCAAAACACATTTCTAGTTGTGGTGAGTTATTATTTTTATTCTTGTTGGGATTGGCGCTTCTTGTTTTTATTGCTCTTTTCAACCCTTTTGTGTTATTTCACGGGAATCCAAATAGAAAAATCCTCTCAGAAACGAGAACGCAAATATTGGTTTTGGGCGAGTATTATCTTCAATCTGGGATTTTTGGGAATCTTCAAATACTACAACTTTTTTGCTTTTTCCTTTTCAGAAGCTTTAAACACTATTGGAATCCAATCCAGTCCTCTTTTGTTGAACTTAATACTTCCGGTTGGAATTTCTTTCTATACATTTCATGGCTTGTCCTATGTGATTGACATTTATTACAAAAGAATAAACTGCGAGAAAAACCTAGTGGATTATGCTTTATTCGTGAGTTATTTTCCGCTTTTGGTGGCTGGTCCTATCGAAAGAGCCACGCATTTATTGCCACAAGTAAAACGAATTAGGCGCTTCGATTTCGAAAAAGCCAAAGAAGGTGTTTTCCAAATCATTTGGGGATTGGTCAAAAAAGTGGTCATTGCCGATACTTGCGCGACTTATGCTTGTAAATCGTCAGCAAAAAGTGTACTGATTTAGTCAAAAACTAAGAGAGTGTTTTCAAAAATTATTAAATTTGAATTATTATGAAAACACCAAGAAAACAAACAACAGAAAATTACATTAAAGAGAT
>Ga0209443_1000338_pt1 | contig 32244 bp, 30 predicted proteins | sample LauGreBMM110DCMD_2_FD_187571 | JGI IMG/M metagenome (GOLD analysis project Ga0209443, IMG submission 187571) | Freshwater lake microbial communities from Lake Michigan, USA - Su13.BD.MM110.DCMD (SPAdes) (version 2) | ecosystem: Environmental > Aquatic > Freshwater > Lake | place: Lake Michigan... | reverse complement strand
AGCGGCAATAATGCTCCAATCTAAGGCAGTAACATTCATAGGGTCTTGGGTTAATTGATGGGCCAATAAACAAAAAATTATTTAGTTAAGGCCAATCCCTTTTTTGATTTTTTTTAGAAAGATCAATTGCTCTTATCTCGAAAGAACCCCTAGCTGCCTCAAAAACAAGTCCTTGACCTCCCAAAGTTCTGAGGCAGATTCAGGCCCCTGTATTTACAAGAAGAAATTTCTATTTTCGACCTATGTTTGATGCGCTAGCTACCGCCCTAACCCTCGCCTACCCCCAGTTTACCGATGCGCCCCTTACAGTTCGCCCATTTGGTGAAGGGCTAATTCACGAGACGCTATTAGTCAGTCAACTAGACAAAAAATGGATCCTTCAGGGCTTCAATGATTCCGTTTTCCGTTTTCCTGAGCGTATCGACCACAACTTAAATCTACTTTCCCATCATTCGGCTAACCATCCCTTGCCCTTCCAGCTTCCCCTTCCGCTGCACAACAAAAACGGAAGTGGGCTAACCGCTATCCAAGGAAAAAATTACCGTCTCTTTGATTTTGTCGATGGCAGCACCTTGCAACAGGTACAGCAAACTGCCCAAGCACGAATGGCTGCCCAGGCATATGGAAAGTTTGCTTCCTGGAGCCAGCAACTGTCCGCAGCAGCATTTGAAGAGACCATCCCCAACTTTCATCGGCTAGACCTCCGATTTGCACGACTTCAAGAAGTAGCCAAGCAGCTTCCCTCTCTCCCAGAAGAGGAGCAAACGCTTCTCCAAGGGTATTTAGCGCAGCTGCCTTTGGTGAATTGGTACCAGGAGCAACGCAACCATCTCCCCCTTCGGATCACCCACAGCGACACTAAAATCAATAACCTGATTTTTTCGAAGACTCTTAGCCGAGTGGAAGCAGTCGTGGATTTAGATACGGTTATGGGGGGATACCTGATGTATGATTTTGGAGATCTCGTACGAACAGTTGCCTGCAGCCTGCCAGAAACGGCTACCGATTGGGAACAAATTCAAGCCCTTCCAGAACTATTTGAAGAGCTGCTTTCGGGCTACCTAGAAGGTTTGAATGATGCAATGACTCCATTGGAAGCGAAATCACTCCTGCTTGGCGGAGAAATCATGACCCTGATCATGGGACTCAGATTCCTCACCGACCACCTCGAAGGCAATGTCTACTACCGCGTAAGCTATCCATTACAAAACCTACACCGGGCTAAAAATCAATTGGCCTTACTGCAAAGCCAGCAAGGACATCGCGCTCGCTTCGCCAATTTTGCTGCACAGCTTCAAGAAAGGTAATTCGAAGAAGTAGCGCTTGCCATTACCTGACAATTTCCTGCAAACCCTTGGCAAAATTCAATGGTCTGCGGTAACTTGCTCTACCCATAAAAAGAAGCCTTTGTCTACCATCTTTGAAACCCGCATCGAATACCTCAAGGGGGTTGGCCCGCAGAAGGCTGAACTGCTAAACAAAGAGCTGGGCATATTCACCTATGGGGACCTGCTGCAGCACTACCCTTTTCGCTACGAGGACCGTAGCACCTTCTTAAAAATCAAAGACCTCCACGAAGACCTGGAGCATGTCCAGGTGATGGCACGAATCAAGAGCATTGACTTGGTCGGCATGGGTCCCAAAAAACGGCTAGTGGCCGTAGTGGTAGACGATACAGGGGAAATGGAGATGACCTGGTTTAAAGGCATCACCTGGGTACTCAAAAGACTCCCGCTAGGTGGCTCCTTTATCTTTTTGGGTAAGCCTGCACTTTTTGGACGCAAATGGAGCATGGCTCACCCGGAAATGGAACCTATTGCGGCAGCCAACGAGGCCCGTAACAAATTTCAACCGGTCTATTCTACCACAGAGAAACTCAAGGTTCGGTACCTAGATTCGAGGGGAATCTCCCGCATTTTGGAGCAGCTGCTTCCGCTCGTGTACCCGCAGGTGCAAGAGACACTCTCCTCAGGAATCCTGGAACAGTACCGCCTCGTCGGGAAAAAGGAAGCCATCCGACAAATTCACTTTCCAAGTTCTCCGGAAGCCCTCGCCCAGGCAAGAAAGCGCCTCAAATTCGAAGAGTTTTTTTACCTACAATTGCGGCTACTTACCCTGAAGGTCACGCGAACCGAAAAGTCACGAGGACAGGTCCTGGGATCCACTCAGCTGCTAACCGGTTTTTACACGCAACATCTTCCTTTCCAACTTACAAATGCTCAAAAGCGTGTTATTCGAGAGATTTTTGAAGACATGAAGTCGGGTAAGCAGATGAACCGACTGATTCAAGGGGATGTGGGAAGTGGAAAAACCATGGTTGCCTTTATTAGCATGCTGCTCGCCATTGGCTCAGGAGCGCAGAGCTGCATCATGGCCCCTACCGAAATCCTTGCCAACCAGCATTTTGAGGGCCTTCGGGTCTATGCCGAAGCCATGGGACTCCAGATTGCCTTGCTTACCGGTTCAACCAAAAAAGCAGCCCGAAAGGTCCTTCATGAAGGGTTAGAATCCGGGGAGTTGCCCCTGCTCGTAGGTACGCATGCACTCCTTGAAGAGGTAGTTCAATTTAAAAATTTAGGGTTGGCAATCGTCGATGAGCAGCATCGCTTTGGGGTAGCGCAGCGCGCGAAGCTATGGGCCAAGAACGAGAGCTACCAACCCCATGTTCTGGTCATGACTGCAACTCCGATTCCACGAACTCTGGCGATGAGCCTCTACGGGGATTTGGATGTATCCGTTATCGACGAACTTCCCGCAGGGAGAAAGCCCATCCAAACTGTTCACCGCTACGACAAGGACAGACTCAAGGTCTTTGGGTTTATGCAGGAGGAAATAAAAAAAGGAAGGCAGGTGTATATCGTCTATCCCTTGATCGAAGAATCCCAAAGTTTGGATCTTAAAAATCTGATGGACGGCTATGAAAGCATTGCTAGAGCTTTTCCACAGGTGCCCTTGAGCATTGTCCATGGCGGCATGAAAGCCGATGCCAAGGACTATGAAATGCAGCGCTTTGTGAAAGGAGAAACAAAAATCATGGTGGCAACTACCGTCATCGAAGTGGGCGTAAATGTACCCAACGCCTCGGTGATGATTATTGAAAATGCAGAGCGATTTGGCCTCTCCCAACTCCATCAGCTTCGTGGGCGAGTGGGCAGGGGTGCCGAACAGAGTTACTGCATCCTGATGAGTAAGGTGGAACTCAGCCGAGATTCCCGCATCCGCTTGGATACCCTGGTGCGCACCAACGATGGGTTTGAAATCGCAGACGTGGACTTAAGGCTTCGAGGACCAGGCGACTTGATGGGCACCCAGCAAAGTGGAATTACTGACCTTCTGATTGCAGACTTGAGTAAGGATGCTCCTCTATTGACCTTGGCAAGAGATGCCGCGCAGCAAGTGTTGGCATCCGATCCTACCTTAGAGAGCCCAGACCACTTCGCCATCTTGAGACAGGTAAGGGCACAAAAAAAGACGGCCGTCAACTGGAGTCGGATTAGCTAAACTTTAAGAATTATGATTTTTTTCTGGTAAACAGCTTTCCAATTCGCTGTACCAACTGCTTTTCTTTTTCCCAAAAAAAACGAAACTGCCCAAAAATAAAGCCATACACCAAGAGCATAATTTGGTACAAGGGCAACACCAGCAGTAAATACGCGATGGTATTCATCAGCCCTTGGCCCCCACCTCTTTCGATGCCAAAAAAAGCAAGAATGGGATTTTTAATCAACAGGATGGTGGTTCCGGTACAGGCAAATACAAGCAATACCAAGAGTACTTGAGTCAGGCTTTTCAGGTGCCATTTTGATTGCAACCGTTGTAGAAATCCAGGTTTAGAGGAGGTCATCTTGCTACTATTAAATTACCAACTAAATACGCCTTCATTGAGGCTTTTGAGTGCCTGCACCTTGTATTGTGCATCAACCAAGATGGATACGTTGTGTTTGCTGCCCCCAAAGGACACCATACGAATAGGGATGTCCACTAAAGAATCCATGACGGCGCTGATTGAACCCTTAGTTTCTGCGACTTGATTACCCACCACGCAGATAATCGCCTGGTTTGGATCCACTTCCACCGTTCCAAAGCGGCGCAACTCTTCGACTATCTGATCTAAATGACTCAAGTCATCAATAGTCACTGATACGGCTACCTCAGAGGTAGTGATCATGTCAATGGGAGTTTTGTAGGCTTCAAAGACCTCAAAAATCCGTCTCAAAAATCCATATGCCAAGAGCATGCGGCTCGATTTAATATTGATGGCAGTAATGCCATCCTTAGCAGCAATGGCTTTTACCCCCGTTTCGGCGACTTCTGCCTTGATCAGGGTACCTGCCGCAGCGGGGTCCATGGTATTCAAAAGTCGTACAGGCACATTGTGCAGTTGGGCCGGCCAGATGGAGGCAGGGTGTAGAATTTTGGCTCCGAAGTAGGCTAGCTCAGCCGCTTCATCAAAGGAGAGCTCGGCAATAGGACGCGTTCGGTCCACCACCCGAGGATCGTTGTTGTGCATGCCATCAATATCGGTCCAAATCTCGCAGACGGAGGCCTGCACTGCCGCAGCCACTAGAGAAGCTGTGTAATCACTCCCTCCACGCTTCAGGTTGTCTACCTCTCCACGGTGATTTTTACAGATATACCCCTGGGTAATAAACAAGCGCTGATCGGGATGCTGACTAAGTTGTGCTTTCAATTGCTCTGAAATTTTACCCAGCTCCGGCTCGGAGTTTTCATCGATGCTCATAAAGTCAAGGGCAGGCAATAAAACTGCAGCAATTTCCAGTTCTTCAAGTAGTGCATGGAAAAGTTTTGTGGATAGCAGTTCCCCTTGAGCCAAGATGTCGCGCTGGATTGCCTCATTGAAGGAAATTTTGAGTAGGATGTTGAGAAACTCAAAATGTTCTTTTAGAATGTCCTCCGCTTTGGTTCTTGCGGCAGGGCTTTTCAAAAGTTCAGGATAGAAGTTCAAATAATGGGCATATAGGCTGTCAATGCGCTCCTTAGCGAGAACCTTATCGGCAGTAGCCAAGGCTTCGCCGATACCCACTAGGGCATTGGTAGTACCTGATAAGGCAGAAAGGACGACAAGGGTTGGTTCAGTGCTTCGAGTGATCAAGTCTTTGACTTGATGCATGCGCTCGGGACGTCCTACAGAGGTCCCTCCAAACTTCATTATTTTCAATTGTTAATAAGGTATAGGTTAGAATCCAAGCATTTTAATAGCCGTGATGGCGGCTTCATCTCCCTTGTTGCCATGCTTTCCTCCAGCTCGATCAAGGGCCTGTTGCTGCGTATTTGGGGTGAGCACCCCAAAGATGACGGGTTTGTTGTATTTCAAACTTACCTGTGTGATGCCATTTGCTACGGCATCGCAGATAAAATCAAAATGGCGTGTTTCCCCCTGAATCACACATCCCAAGCAAATCACCGCATCGATCTGCTCATCCTGTGCACACCACTGGGCTGCTAGGGAAAGTTCGAATGATCCTGGAACTTGCTTGCGAATGATATTTTTGGGATTCACGCCGTGCTGAACCAAGGTTTCATAGGCTCCAGAATACAAAGAACCGGTTACCTCCTCATTCCATTCAGATACCACTATAGCAAATCGCTTCTTGGATACATCGGGGAGGTTGTTGGAATTGTAATCACTGAGGTTTTTTGAGGAACTAGCCATAGGAAATAAGGGTATTAATGGGGTTAAAACAAAAAAGAGTAAGACACTAAGCGCCTTACTCTTCTAGTATGCATTTACAAAGCATTACTTAGCGGCAAGGCCTTCCAAGCGCGCTTTATGTTTTCGAGCCGCAGCGAATTCAAAGGACTCGTAGTATTTTTCCTCGATCTCAGTGTAAGTTAGGATCGCATCTTCTAATTTACCTGCTTCTTCCTGAGCTACTGCCAGTTTAGCAAGGTATTTTGGAGACATAAATTTATTCTCATTCGTACGAGCTGCCTTGGTATATTGAGCAATTGCTTCTTCCGTTTTACCCAACTCCAAGTTCGCATCGCCGATCAAAGAATACGCTTTCGCCTGTACCAAATAGTCGTCCGTAGAAAATTCTTCCAAGTGCGTCAAAGCATCTTCAAATTTCTTCTGCGAAAGGTAAATCGATCCGGTGTAGAAATGCGATAAGTTGGCTGCATCCGTACGAGGATAGTTTTCAATTATTGTCAAAAAGCCTTTGTTGATGCCATCGCCATTCAGCGCAAAGTCCACACTATCTTGCTCAAAGAAGTAGACAGCCTGAAACATCTCTGCCTGAGCTTTTTCATTTTGCTGTTGGGTATTGTATTGGAAAAATAAAACTCCTCCAATCAAAACTACAGCTACCACAAGGATCCCTGCTATTATTTTGCTGTTACTTTTCAAAAAATCCTCGCCAGGAACTAATTTCTCTGCGATTACCTCCGGGTTTTCGAGGAGTTCGTTTTGGTCTGATTTTTTTGTTTCTTTCTTAGCCATGTTGCTGAATTTTCGGTCGCAAATATACGGTTTTTATCAATTACACAAGCCGTTCCCTGTGATTGCCTTTAAGGGGGGCTACTCCATCACGAAAGGATAGTCCTCTTGAACGTATACGTCCTTGAAGGCATCCATACCATCTGGCCAAGGGGATTCTTCGGCAAACTTCACCGCATCGTCTACTTTGGATTTTACTTTTTTATTGATTGCTTCAATCTCTACTTCACTCAGAAGTTCATTTTCACGAATGGTGTAGAGCACCTGCTCGATTGGGTCACGCTGCTTGTATTCTTCTACTTCTTCCTTGCTGCGGTATTTTTGCGGATCAGACATGGAGTGCCCTTTGAATCGGTAGGTTCTAAATTCCAAAAGTGTTGGGCCATCCCCTCGACGAGCTCTTGCAGCTGCTTCAGCCACCGCCTCATGTATGGCTTCCACATTCATTCCATCCACTGGGAAGGAAGGCATGTCGTATGCTTCACCAATCTTGTACAATTCGGTGACATTGGAAGTCCGCGCTACGGAAGTTCCCATGGCATAGCCATTGTTTTCAATCACAAAAATTATAGGGCTTTTGTAGAGCATGGCCAAGTTGAAAGCCTCGTGTACGGCTCCCTGGCGAAGGGCACCGTCACCCATTTTGGCGATACATAGATTTTTGGTTCCGGCATATTTTTCAGCAAAGGCAACGCCTAGGCCCATTGGGATCTGAGCACCAACGATGCCATGACCTCCCAAAAAATTCCGTTCCTTATCGAAAATGTGCATGGAACCTCCCTTGCCTTTGGTGGTTCCGGTGGCTTTGCCATAAAGCTCGGCCATGATGGCTCCAGGATCTGTGCCAAGGCCCAGTGGGTGCGCATGGCAACGGTAAGCAGTAATCCACTTATCGTCCTTGGTCAAGGCAGTGATGGCACCGGAAGCACAGGCTTCCTGGCCTATATAAAGGTGACAAAATCCTCTGATCTTCTGTTGGCCATACAATTGACCTGCTTTTTCCTCAAAACGCCTCATTAAAAGCATGCTTTCGTACCAGAAAGCATAAGTCTCTTTGGAGTAATTTACCTTGGTCTTTGCCGCTGCCGTTTTCTTTGCCATAGGGTACTGATCAAAATGTACTATTTTAGGCCTCAAATATAGTAATCCCGACCTAAAAATTAGGATGACTTGCAAATAATTCGCCACTCACATGATTTTGGAGTCCCTAGACCTCATTCAATTTAAAAACCACCTTCACAGCAAGCTTGCCTTTAGTCCGCAGATCAATTGCTTGTTGGGAAGGAATGGGAGCGGAAAAACGAATGTATTGGACGGCATCCATTACCTCTCCTTAACCAAAAGTTCCTTGCAAAGCAGCGATGCGCTTAGCATTCAACACGAAAAGGAATTCTTTACGCTAATCGGAAAATTTAAAGTGGAATCCAACCCACTGGAAGTTCGCTGCACCTTAGAGCTGGGAAAAAAGAAACAGATTTTCCAAAACGGAAAGGCCGTCGAAAAGGTCAGCGACCATGTAGGAAAAATTCCTTTGGTCTTGATCGCTCCAGACGATACCGAGCTGATCAAAGGAGGAAGTGAGGGACGGCGGAAATTTTTTGATGGCCTACTCGCCCAGTTGGACCATCCCTACCTGGAGGAGCTGATCCGCTACCACCATTTTCTCAAGCAGCGCAATGCATTGCTAAAGCAATTTGGGGAAACAGGCAGGCGTGACCTCACCTTGCTGAGTACTTACGATGAGGAAATCGTTTCCTTGAGTCAGTCTATTGCGAAGCGAAGGGCGGCCTTAGTGGAAGAGATTATTCCATTGCTCCAGTACTATTACGAGAAACTCTCCATGGGCCGGGAAAAGGTGGCCTTGAATTACGATACCGAGGCCTTGAGTGAAAATTTTCCGGACTACTTCCTTCGGCTACGCCAAAAGGACTTTGTGACCAAAAATAGCAATGCAGGAATCCATAAGGATGATTTCGAATTTCAGATCGATGCACATTCGCTGCGTAAATTGGGTAGCCAAGGGCAGCAGAAGTCTTTTATCATTGCACTGAAGCTGGCACAGTTTGCGCTATTTGAAAAAGCGAAGGGGGAAAAACCCTTGCTCCTGCTCGATGATATTTTTGATAAGCTGGACGAGGAGCGAATCGGCATGCTGATGCAGCTGGTGTCCCAGGGCAACTTTGGGCAGCTATTTATTACCGATGCACGGCCGGAGCGATCCAAGGAGATTCTGAATTCCCTACAGGCAGAAGTAAGCTATTTTTTCTTGGAGGATGGGGTGATTTCCAAAAAATAAGGGGCCGAAGCCCCTTTTACTTTACCATAAGGTAGTTGGATATTCTCCTTGCTGGTGGAGCTGCTCCAAAGCCTCTATCACCACAGGACGATCTTCTGTATAAGTCACCCCAAACCAGGTTTTACCGCCTGGGAGAATTTCAAAAGCTGCTTTATTGCCCTGTATCAAGTTGTTGGCTACCGTTGGAATGTAAAATTCCGACTTCAAGTTGCCTAGATTAGCCGGTAAAAACTCCTCCCACATCTGTTCGATTTCTTGAAACACGGATGGATGAAATCCCCAGAAATTCATGCTTACAGGAGTATTGGAAGCGATTTCTAAGGACTCTCCCTCCCCTCGGCTGAGGATTTTATCTCCTTCTTTTGCAATTGAAGTTCGCTCGGTCATACCAATAAGCTGCCCTTTGGCATTCGTTTCGCAAACTCCTCGGCTCACTGTTCCGTGGGCAGAGAGGACATTTTTCAAAGCATAGCCCACCATCGCATGCAGGTTGGGCTGTACGGCAGTGGTCAAAAACTTACCGAGTACTTCAAAGGCCTCTTTTCCATAAAAATCATCTGCATTGATGACCGCGAAAGGCTCATGCACCGCATCTTTTGCACAAAGCACTGCATGTGCTGTTCCAAAAGGCTTGACACGATCCGCTTGCTTCAGATCTGCGGGTACAAAACTATCCAAGGATTGCAAGACCCAGTCTACTTCAATTTTTCCTTGAAGCTTGGGCATAAATTTTTCTTGGGCGATTTCTAGGATCTCTTGCCTCACGATAAATACTACTTTCCCAAACCCAGCTTGGATGGCATCAAAAATGGAATATTCTAGGATGGTCTCTCCATTGGGGCCAAAACCATCAATTTGCTTGTTGCCTCCATATCTGCTGCCCATACCGGCAGCCAAAACGAGGAGTGTAGGCTTGCTTGTCATATCTATCTAAAAAACTTGGGCAAATTTAGCTCTAATTACTTTTCAAGCAAACTGTCTCCCGAAGATGTCGGACTATAAAAAATCCCTCTTTTTAAGTTAATTGATCATTTTTTTTGAGATCTAGTTTATTTTTAACCCTATTTTTAAATTTTTTGATTGTTTTTTAATTTTTTTGATTGTTTTTCGGCCCTACTTTTTGATTTGTTATTATTTTTTGACTTTATTTCGAAAGTATTTTCAATAAAACATCCCTTCTCTTGAAAAAATGAAAAAAATAGAAGCCATCATCCGTACCTCTCGATTTGATCAAATTCACGGCTGCATTTCCAAGTTGGGTGTCAAATTTCTATCCTTCTACGAAGTAAAAGGAATGGGATTTGAACATGCCCGACAAGAAATGTACCGCGGTGTAGCCTACGAGCCCGCCTACATTCCACGCACTAAACTTGAAATTGTCGTTCCCGATGACCTCGCAGAAGGCGTAATCAATTGCATCCTTCAAGAAGGAAAAACCAATGATGTGGGGGACGGAAAAATATTTGTTTACGAGGTCCTAGACGCCTACCGCATCCGCAATCAAGACCGAGGCGAAGCCGCCCTTTAATCATTCCTATTTCAACTTAAACACAATCGCTCTCTCACCTATGGAAGCACCTGTACAAGACCTATTCACTGTCAACAACCTCTGGATGATGATCTCCACCATGTTGATCTTTATCATGCACCTTGGCTTTGCCACCCTGGAAGCAGGGCTTACCCGATCTAAAAATACGGTCAACATCCTCTTTAAAAATACGATTATCCCTGCTTTGGGAATTCTTTCCTATGCTTTTGTGGGCTTCAACCTGATGTATCCTGGGGCTAACTTTGCGGGAGATTTCTTTGGATTCTCTGGATTTGGTCTCTCCCTCCCTGAGGGCTGGGACAGCAGCAATTACAATGCAGGCTATACCTACTTCACTGACTTTATCTTTCAAGCCATGTTTGCTGCTACAGCAGCCACCATCGTTTCAGGAGCAGTTGCCGAACGAGTAAAGTTGGGGCCCTTTCTCATCTTCTCCCTAATCTATGTAGGCTTTTGCTACCCGATTGTAGGCATGTGGAAGTGGGGCGGAGGGTTTTTGAACACCCTGGAAACTCCTTTCTATGATTTTGCTGGCTCCACCATCGTACACACGGTAGGGGGATGGGCAGCCTTGGTAGGTGCATTTCTACTCGGTCCACGCATCGGAAAGTACACCCCTACAGGAATGAAAGCGATTCCTGGCCACAACATTCCCATGGCTACCATGGGCGTATTCTTACTTTGGTTTGGCTGGTTTGGATTCAATGGAGGCTCCGTCCTCAGCGCCGACCCGGGTACCGTTTCTCGCGTTTTTGTAACCACCTCCTTGGCTGCTTCAGCAGGTGCCATTGGCGCACTCCTCACCTCCTACATCAAATTCAAAACCTACGACATCACCATGGTCCTCAATGGCATCTTGGCAGGCCTGGTAGGCATCACTGCTGGCGCTGACAAAATGGGAGCACTAGATTCTGTGTATATCGGAGCAATCGGTGGAGCCTTGGTAGTTCTGGCCGTTATAGCATTTGACAAAATCAAAATCGATGATCCTGTAGGCGCGATTGCAGTACACTTATGTGGTGGGATCTGGGGCACATTGGCAGTAGGGATTTTTGGAGAGTTAGCAGGATTAAACCAGCTACTTTCCCAACTCATTGGAATCGCTGCAGTAGGTGCCTTTTGTTTTGGTAGCTCCTGGCTGATTTTCTTCACCCTCAAGCGAACGGTCGGTATTCGGGTTGATGAAAAGGAAGAAATCGAAGGACTCGATATCAACGAACACCAAATGCGGGCTTACCCCGATTTTGCGACTAAAGATTAAAAACTAAACCAACCGCAAAAATCCCCTGGGAAGTCAAAATCTCAGGGGATTTGCTTTTTATGCACTTGGAAGCAAGGCAAGGGGCCCCACATGGCGCAGTAAGATGGACTGATGCAGGTGGCCAAACTTTGCATAACACCAAACCTTAAATTCTAAAAACTCCTCTGGAATCAAGTATCCAATCCCTTTTTTCAATTCTCGTTCAAAAAGAAACCTATTGAAGCTTACTTTCTGTAAAATAGTCTTTACGTAATCCAGCATGGTCTAAAAATTTTGAAAGCATTAACTGATTTTAAGTTTTTCTACGGCAGCATATCCCAAGATGTTGCGTTATTTTGAGGGACCTAGCTGAAATTACTCTATTTTCGTACCCATGATTAGTACTGCACGACATGTATTGACTTTCTTCTACCTTAGCGTATTGCTGGCCTTCCAGGCATTTGGGCAGGAAGTTAAGGTGGAACTCGGACCAGACCAAATCGGCATCAACGAGACCTTTACGATCAAAGTCACCCTAGCAAACGAGAAAATAAAGTCCTACGACCAGTTCCCTGAAATCACAGGATTTCAAAAACAGGGCATCTCTCAGTCCTCCTCGATGAATATCATCAATGGGCAAATGAGTAGCTCCAACAGCATCATCCAGTACTACAAGCCCACCCGAAAAGGCCAGTTTACCTTGGCGAAATTTTCGGTACTCATCAATGGCCAGGCAGCTGCTTCGCCTGGAAAACGAATTACGGTCACCGATGCTGCTGCAAGTGCCCCCAGCGGAGGAAATGCCTTCGATCCATTTGCAGAGTTCTTTGGAAGAAATGACGAGATCCCTGAATTTGTAGAAATCGCAGACGATGCTTTTTTCTCAGTCAACATTGATAAAAGCGAAGTGTATGCCGGCGAAGGATTTACGATGGACATCTCTTTTTTCATGTCTGAACAAAACCAAGCTCCCTTTCAATTTTATGAGGCAGGCAAGCAGCTCGATGCCATCTTGAAGAATCTGAAGCCTACCAATGCTTGGGAAGAAAACTTAAGTATCACCACCATTGAGCCACAAACGGTGGAACGAAACGGAAAAAAATGGGTCAAGTTCAAAGTTTTCGAAAGCACCTTTTTCCCATTTTCTGAAGGAAAAATAGAAATTCCCCGAGTGCCTTGGCAGATGATTAAATACAAGGTGGCTAAAAACCCTTCTCTATTTGGGGCAAATCGACAGGAAGATTTCAAAACCTTTTACTCCGCACCTCGCGCCATCACGGTCAAACCCTTGCCTCCTCACCCCTTAAAAAGTGAAGTGCCCGTAGGAATCTTCCAACTTCGAGAAAACATCACTACGCTAGACGCAAAAACTGGGGAAGGCTTTAACTATAATTTTGGGATTGCAGGGATCGGAAATATCAATTCCCTAGCTGCTCCAAAGCGCCTGCCTGCCACAAACCTAAATGCCTTTGACCCCAATGTACGGCAGCAAATCAACCGCGGATATGGCCAAGTATCAGGAATTAAAGAGTTTGACTACTTTGTCACCCTGAATGAAGCAGGTGAATACCCCTTGGATCAATACTTCAGCTGGATCTACTTTGATCCGGAGCGTGAAGTATACGATACACTCAAGCCAAAAGCACTTATCCGTGTAAGTGGGGAGTCCAAAATTAATGAAGCCTTGTCGGGACAGCGGCTTGGAGGAATCTACGATAAAATCGCCACCGAGAGCAACCAGTTTTTAAACCAACAATATAAGTACTATTTTACCACCGCAATCAACGTACTTCTTCTGGCAGCAGTAGTGCTACTCGCAGTGATTATCATTCGAAAAAAATAATGGGCAATTCATTCGGCAAGCTTTTTAGACTCACCACCTTTGGTGAATCCCATGGAAAAGCACTAGGAGCAATCCTAGAAGGCTGCCCTGCAGGCTTGGAACTGGACCTAGAAAAAATCCAGCTTGACATGCAACGCCGAAAGCCCGGGCAATCCAAAATCACTACCCAACGTCGCGAAGAAGATGAAGTTGAACTCCTCTCTGGGGTTTTTGAAGGAAAAACGACAGGCACACCTATCGGCATCCTGATTCCTAATGCAGACCAAAAGAGCAAAGACTACGAACACATCGCAGACGCTTTTCGCCCTTCCCATGCCGACTATACCTATTTTGAAAAGTATGGTCACCGCGACTATCGGGGAGGTGGCAGATCTAGCGCCCGAGAAACTGCCGCTCGAGTAGCTGGCGGCGCTATTGCAAAGCAACTCCTCGCAACCAAAGGAATAAAAATCCAGGGATATGTATCTCAGGTTGGCGAGCTATCCCTAGAAAAACCCTATACCGAGCTTAACCTGGACCTGGCTGAGGACAATATCGTTCGTTGCCCCGACCCTGAGCTCGCCGAACAAATGATTGCTCACATCGACCAAGTGCGAAAAGATCGAGATACCATTGGAGGCATCGTCTCTTGTGTAATCAAAAATTGCCCTCCAGGATTAGGAGAGCCTGTTTTTGATCGTCTTCATGCCGAGCTTGGAAAGGCGATGTTGAGTATCAATGCCGTCAAAGGCTTTGAATACGGCAGCGGCTTTGATGGAGTAAAGTTGCGAGGCAGTGCACATAACGATGCCATTGTACATCAAGAAGGTAAATTCCACACGCTTACCAATCATTCAGGAGGCATTCAAGGAGGGATCAGCAACGGGGAAGACATCTACTTCCGCGTTGCCTTCAAGCCAGTGGCTACCCTCATGCAAGACCAATCCTCCGTTAACACCAGCGGCGATGCCGTCACGGTCAGCGGCAAGGGCAGACATGATCCCTGTGTCGTACCCAGAGCCGTACCCATTGTAGAAGCGATGGCAGCGCTAGTACTTGCCGACTACCTTCTCCTATCCAAAACCAATAAACTTGAAGCCATTTAACCCAAACCAGTTTTGAAAAAGATACCCTTACACACGCAAATTATCATCGGACTGGTTCTTGGTCTGATCTTTGGCCTTGTCTCCATCAAGACAGGAATGCCTAAGTGGATCACCTTGGATTACATCAAACCTATAGGTACCATTTTCATCAATGGATTGAAGATGATTGCCATGCCACTCGTGCTGGCTTCGTTGATCATCGGTGTATCCAACTTGGGGGATATCTCCAAGTTGAGCCGAATAGGTGGGCGTACGCTATTCTTGTTTTTAGCTACCACCGTAGTATCCATTTGCATCGGCTTGACCCTCGTCAACGTATTCAAACCCGGAGCAGCTCTTCCTGATTCTACACGGGAAAACCTGATGGCCATGTATGAAGGAGATGCTGGTAAGCGTGCAGCATCTGCCACGCAACTTCAGGATCAGAGCCCTCTGCAGCCCTTGATTGACATGGTGCCACAAAACTTCTTTTTGGCAACCACGGACAATGCAGCCATGCTTCAGGTTGTCTTCTTTGCCATTCTAGCAGGCATTGCCCTGCTGCAAATTCCTAGATCGAAAGCCGAGCCTGTCATGGCCTTCTTTGACGGATTCAACGAAGTGATTACCCAAATTGTCAACTACATCATGGTCCTTGCTCCCTACGGTGTGTTTGCCTTGATGGCTTCCTTGATTGTCGAGATTGCTGGAGATGATCCCGATACCGCACTCACGCTACTTTTGGCTTTGCTCAAATACAGCTTGGTTGTCTTGGCAGGTCTTTTCATTGTCATGGTCGTCATGTTCCCACTCTTGCTAAAGTTCATGACCAAGGTCCCGGTGGGCCACTTTTTCCGCGCCATCCGCCCTGCACAGTTACTCGCCTTTTCTACCAGCTCTAGTAATGCTACGCTGCCCGTAACCATGAAGATTACGGAAGAAGAGCTGGGCGTATCTGAAAACATCTCCAGCTTTGTTCTCCCCCTAGGAGCCACAGTAAACATGAACGGTACCAGTCTTTATCAAAGTGTGGCCGCCGTATTTATAGCCCAGGCGTTAGGGATGGAACTCACCTTCGGCCAGCAAGTGCTGATTGTATTGACCTCCACTTTGGCTGCTGTGGGATCGGCAGGTGTACCCGGTGCAGGCTTGATCATGCTTATCGTCGTCCTCGAAGCCATTGGTATCCCAGCAGCCGGCATTGCCTTGATCATGGCTCCTGATCGAATTCTAGACATGTTTAGGACCGTAGTCAACATCACTGGCGACGTAGTAGTCGCAGCTGTCATCGCTAGCAAGGAAGGCGAAGTTTTGGAAGGTACTGAATCAAATTCTGCCACTGCGGAAAAGGAATAGCATTGCATTTCCTATTCACGAAAAAAGCCCCGCACGTACGGGGCTTTTTTTGTGGGTAAAGATTTTGAACAGGCTTAGTATCTTTTCAAGAAATCTACCAAGCGCATAAACTCGGAATCCGTGATCGCCGGAAAGTTGGCGATCCGGAAACTGCTTGACTTCAAAGGACCATAGCCTCCCCCGAGCTGCATCCCTTCTTTTTCGGCTGCTTTTTTGACAGCATCAATGGCCTGCTCCTCTCCTGCTACAGCCGCTACCGTGGTACTTCGCGTTGCCGGATTATCTACTAAAAGTTGGAAGACGGCCGATTGGGTAATAGTCTGCTCTAAGGCTTCCATTCGCTGCCGAAGCCGCGCATCAACCTGAGCGATTGGATCCATGTCTTTCAAAACCCGATTCAGGAGGTAAATCCCCAAAACATTGGGGGTGTAATGTGTCTGGTAGCTGGCTGCATTTTCGAGCATAAAGCTGAGGCTGTTGTAGCGCCCCTGCTCCCCTTTACGAGCTACCTTTTCTTTGGCCTTGCCTGAAAGCAACAAAATTCCTAGTCCTGCCGGCAGTCCAAAGCATTTCTGAACAGATGCATACCATACGTCTGCCAACGAAAAATCAAACACAATACCTCCCATGGAAGAGGTCGTATCTACCGCAATCATCTTGTCTGGATAGCGCGCTGCCAGTTCCCTGAGAACAGACATGGACACCTGCGAGGCGTTCGCTGTTTCGTTTTGAGTGACTGCAATTAGATCTACCTCAGCACCAACCTGCAATTGATCCACCGGTAAGGGTTGGTTTGCAGCAAGCTTCATTCCTTGGGTATTTGGAAGAATATGCTGGGCATATTCAAACCATTTTTCACCAAAAGAACCCGAATACAAGTGATAGCTGGACTGCTCTACGAGGGACTGTGAAATAATCTCCCAGCTTTCAGTAGCCGATGAGGTAAATAGTAAAGTGAAGTCTGCAGGCAGCTGCAACTTCTCTCGAAAAAGCTGTTCCGTATCCCGATACAAATCCATAAACACCGAACTGCGATGATTGGCACTCAATATCCCTTGCGCATAAGCATCCTGCAGGTAATGGGGCAGGGCATCGAATACTTTGGAAGGTCCGGGGGCGAAAGTGATCATCTGGAAGGGTTGCTAAGAAAAAACTGGATAGCCAAGGCATAGCCTTTTAGACCTAGTCCAGCAATCATGCCCACACAGGATTTGGAAAGGATGCTTTTGTGGCGAAATTCTTCTCGCTTGTACAAATTGGAAATATGTACCTCAACAGTTGGCGTGGTGACTGCAGCCACCGCATCCGAGAGAGCAACCGAGGTGTGCGTATAGCCGCCGGCGTTCAAAATAATGCCATCCACGGAAAAGCCTACCTCCTGAATTTTGTTGATTAGCTCCCCTTCTACATTACTTTGAAAGTAGGAGAGTTCGACCTCAGGAAACTGCGCCTGGAGTTTGATGAAATAGCTTTCAAAGGATTCACTACCGTATACTTCTGGCTCTCGCTTGCCAAGCAAGTTGAGGTTAGGGCCATTGATCACTTGGATTTTCATGATTACATCAACTAAATGAATGGTAAAGGTATCGACTCCTTTCAAGCTTGCCAAGGCATAGTTAAGGACTTTTCTGCTTTCGCTCCTTGACACGAAATAGGTAAGCTAGCGTAAATTCAAGATTGGTAGAATTCATGTCGAAAATTCGATCCTGAGATTCAGGATTGGTAAAGTCATAGGCAAATCGCGCCTCAGCAGACAGGGTAGACTTGCCAAAAAGTTTGGAAATTCCTGCCCCCCCTGTAAGTCCATACATTCGCTTATTGGGGGCATCTGAAGGCTTTCCAAAGGTAGGCAGCTCCTTGGGGGTAGCACCTGAATACTCCCGTGTAAGGTCCTCCACCTGTCTTAGCACCCCAAAGTGTGGTCCAAACTTGATTTGAAATCGCCCGGACCGCCCTGCGAAAATACTGGCCATAATGGGGAATTTGAGGTAGGTAAACTCGGTTTGATTGACCTTTCCTGCATCGCTAACTTGGGCGAAGCCAAGGGTAAGCTGCTGGATATTGAGCTCTACTCCAGCATTTTTGGAGTCAAAATATTCAAGAACAACGGCAAAGGTTGGAGCGGCAATTCCCTCCACTTTTTTGACTCGGGTACCTGCAGTGGCCTGGTAGCTGTAGGAACTGCTACTCAGCCCTCCTCGGATGCCGATGCTCAACTGCGCGAAAGCAATTCCTGGCAAGAGAAATAGGACGAAAGCAAAGCACCTTTTATACATACCTGAACCTACGGAATTTTTCAATTTCAACTATTTTTTATTCAATCTAAAAGTTCCCTGAATTGGATCCCCAGCTACAGTTAATCCACGCACCTCCACAATCACGGGGCCCCCAAGGTCGTTGGAGAAAAAGGAAAGAACCAACTCTCCCTTTTCATTAGTCACCAAGTACGGATTCCAATACAAGGTTTGCCGATCGTCCTTTTCAGACTGTGTACTGTCGGGGCCATAGCTACGGGGGATAAAGTCACTTGGAACTTGGAAGCCCTCTAGCGTGTAGGTGACAATTCCCTTTCCTTCCAGGGGATTATCCTTTCCCTCGTCCATCTCATCTTTCAGGTAAATGGCAATGACCCCATTCCTTCCCTGGTCTCCAAGCATAGGAGCCATCCGAGAAACTACCTCCACCCGATCTATATCGAAGGCATTGATGGTTCGAATGTTGTCCGCTGCAGTGGACATCCCACCCCTTACAAGCACCACCCCATCCACCATGACAACCGGTTCCATCGACCCCAAAGCTGAAACCGCTCCACCTCTAAGGCGAATCGTTTGTTGCCCCGTGCCTCCCACAAGCGTAACTTGAGCCCCTGGGATATTGCCCACCAAACTGTTGACTAAATCCGTGGAACTGCCTGTTTTAGTAAGCCTTTCTCCTTCGATAATAAAATCAGGATTGCCATAGATGGGTTTTTGTTGCACCTTTTCCTTCTTCGCTTCTTGGTTGGCTACTTCAGGTTCCCGGATTTTTGCTGGCGTAGCGAGCGTAGTAACTTTGGGGAAATAAGGCACTTGAGGCAAGACCACAGGCGCCTTGAGCGGCTCTTGAAGTTGTATATTCAGCGGCCGGCCTTTTTTGTCAGCAGCCACAAAACCCAGCCGAAGCGGTCCATAAAATTCCATTTCCTGCATCTCAAAATCTCCTTCGGTATTGGAATTTAGGGTGATCAACCCCTGGAATTCATTCACAAAGGCTGTTATTTCGGCGGCCTGGCCCTTCCCTTTTTGATCCGTTACCTTCCCATTCACAGAAATGCGCGTTTCAATAGGATACGAAAATCGTTCCGTTCCCAATGTTTCTGGAATTTCACTGAGCTTCAGGCTTGCCCCAATATCAGTTTCTCTCCGAATAGGTACGAGCTGCTCTGCATCCCATATACTTACCGAAAGGGTGGCTGCTGCAGGCCGCCCTTTTTCGTCTGTTAGCTGCAATCGCAGGTTTACCTCTTCTCGGGGATCAAAATTTGCCTTATCTGATTGCAGTTGAACCCCTCGGTTGGTCCACTGTTCATCGATCTCCGATGCCACGATTCGTTTGTAAGGATTTAACACGGGGAGGGCTTGCATAAAATACTGGTTGGGACCATAATTTCGCATCCAATTGGTGTAGGCCCTCAAGTAGTATTGTTCACCATCTAGTGAGTCAGGGAGTAGGAGATCCCCAATCACGATACCATCGCGAATTGGGTATTTCTTTGCAAGGAGAATATCGCGTTCATTGGAAATCAATTCCACATGGAGAACCTCACTCAGCCCATCCCTCAGGTAGGGATTGCCGTAGGCAAAATATCCCTTAAAGAAGAGGGAGTCTCCCGAGTAGTAGTAGGGCTTGTCGGTGTGGAGGTACACCTTCTCTTGGTAGTTTTTGGCTGTTTTGGCCAAATCCTGCAGCAGCAGTGCTTTCACCGCATCGTAGTCTAGGGGAAGCAAATTTGAAATTCGCTTGCGGTCCATGTCTCCTGAGAAAACCAGATCCTCGGGGTTGATCACCGTGCCATTTTCCCGTACGCGCACCTGTCCATTTTTTACTTCCAACCAGGAGATAGGGTATGGGGCATCTCGGTAGGTATTGGCTTGTGCAAAGCCTTTCTGGTAGTGAATTTCGATACGGCCTTTGAGTTGCAGCAGAAACTCTCCGGGGGTACTGCCTGGAATGACGAGGGGATCAGCCTTGTAGGGAACCACGGACTTACCCAGTTCATTTGCAAAAATATCCGTACGGATATTCATACTTGCTGAGCCTCCGGCCTTGTCTCCATAGAGGTAGAAGCCCTCCCGTTCGGAATTCCCCTTGAGGATGGATCGAAAGAGGTTCATCGGAGAACGTTGGTAGATGTTGGCTCGGTTTTTCTCCCAAAGGGCTTGCTGCGCATCCGAGTCGGGAGGTAGGAGTTCAAACCTTGCTGCACCTACGATACGGTAGTTGGTGGGTGCGTCTAGAAACTCAGTTAGGTTGAAAGTGATTTTATAGCCTAGGTAGCGATTTTCAATTTCGATCGGCTGCTCTGCACGGGCCAGAAAGGTTCCTTTTTCAGTAGGGGAAGGGAATTCAATCACCCAGGGGTTGAGAATGCTAGTTTGTGCGGCGGCTTCGTCTATCCCTAAAAAAAGACTCTGAAATTTGCGTAAGTCACGCTCCCAGTTTTTATCTCGGGAGGACTTTACTTCTTGTTCGGTGAGCTCTTGTTCCAGAGGAACTAAGTTGAGGTTGAGGGTAAAGGTGCCCCCAGGTTTTAGCGTAATCTTGCGTGTTTGGGCGGTATAGCCCAAAAAAGAAAATCCAATTTCTACTATCCCGGCTTCTAGCCCCGAAAGGGAATAGTTTCCCTGCATATCGGTTGCGGTGGATACGGTCGTATTGTTGATAAATACCGAACAAAAAGGGAGCAACTCTCCTGTTTCCGCATCTTTCACTGTTCCAGTAACCGTAGCGGTCTGTGCAAAGGAAAGAGCAGAGGTCAATAGAAAAAAAACAAGTAGGAGACTATTTTTCACAGGAGTAGTAAGGAGATGAAGGAGGTAGGCTATTTTTCCAACGGTAGCCTAGTCAGGGATTCGTTGAGTAGAAAGGTTCCATAAATAGGCTCTCCAAGTTCCGTAATCCCACGGACTTCTACTAAAATTGGGCCTTCTTTTTCATTGAGCCAAAATTCAATAGGTATGGAAAGTCTGGATCCATCGTTCGTAATCGAGGGGTTCCAAAAAAGAGTGGGCCTAAATGGTCTTAAAAAAGGTAAGGATTGCCGGGTTGCCTCTGCTTCCTCAAAGGAAAGGTAAGGTGCAAATCCCTTCAGTTTTAACAGGGTAAAGTTGTTTCTTTCTTTTTCAATTTGATCTCCGGACTTCAGGATAATGGATATCACTCCATTGCGGCCCAAGTCTCCATACATGGGTACCAATCGCCGAATCACTTCTACTCGCTCGATGTTAAAGATATTGACCCCATCCAACACCTCGTAAAAAGTTCGACCTCCCCCTCCCCCTCCAAGTACCGTTCCTGAAGATCCATTTGCGGGCACCCCATTGATTAAAACTAGGGGTTCACCCCCTCTGAAGGACACCCTTACATTAGGAGGAGTGCCTACTATCCTCAAACCTGCCACCTGGGCTGACAAGGCATATATAAATTGGAGGGTCGTCCCCACTAGGTTCATGCCCTCAGTCATCACTACTTTATCTGGTTCCCCATAAATCATAGGGCCAATGGAAATTTCATTTTTTTCCTCTACCACCGCCTCAGCAAGCAATATTTCTCCTTCTTGTAGGGATTGGATGGGGCGGATAGCGGCATCCAGCTGGGTACCTCTAGCTACTGGGCTAGGAAAAGGGAGCGAAGCGAAGTCCTCTGTTGAAGGATAGGATTTTACCTTCAATTGAATCACCCGGATTGGCCTGGCGCTTTTATCCGTTGCCTGTAGAGACACTTCAAACTCTCCTGGAAAGGTGGAGGCGGGAAAACTAAAACTTCCATCTTTCGCGGATTTGAGCGTGCGTACGTCGTCGTATCCATTGACAAATGCCTTAATTGACCCTTCCACAGGCGATCCACTATCATCTAGCAGGTTTCCAGCCAACTCAAAACCTTTTTCCACGGGATAAGCCGTAGCGGAGGCTTCGCTTTTTCGTTTAGATGAAGAAAAAAGCTCCTCCATCCCTCTTGTCTCGGGAACATAGACCGCTTGATTGCCATCGAGTACCGACACAGAGAGGTTGGACTTCAGGGGTTTCCCCTCCTGATCTACAGCCATGATGTTGAGCGTGACCCGTTCCCCTGCTCCGTAGTTTTGCTTATCCGTAAACACAGCGATATTTTTTGACGCGGCAGCAAGCGGGACAGCGGCAGGCTGCAGCTGGTGGGCTAAAATCTGTATGGGTACCACCATTTCTTTTTGCTCGTAATTGAGGCCCCAAGCGGTATAGGCACGCAGGTAAAAATTGCCTGTTTCGGATAGGTCCGGTAGGGAAAGGTGCCCTTGGGCTACCCCATCTTTGATTTCAACAACCTGATGTATCCATTCGTAGCCCGTGGTGTCGATAAGTTCCACATGCAGCACCCTACTCAGTTCCTCTGCCATGAGCGGGTTACCATAGGAAAGATAGGCCTTGAAATAGATATTTTCAGCAGGCCAGTAATGCTTCCGATCCGTGTGCAAATAGATGCGTTCTTGCATCACCTCCTCATTTTTTTCAAGATTGGCCAGTTTGGTCAACCGGTCTGCATTGAAATTGGAGGGCACCCCAAAAATGGGGTTTTGGTTCGAAAATACCCCTCCTATTGCCAATTGGGCCGCTACTACAGGACTGCCATTCAGATGGACGAGCAACTTCTCCCCAGGGTAGTCCAGGATCCCTTGTGATCCATCTGGCAAACTTGCCTGCAATGGTTTGGTGAAGGAAAGCTGGTAAACACCTGGTTGGGAAGTAAATGCTACCTCAGGATCTGCTGGGGTGGAAAAACCGATTGTTTTTCCTTCCATCAGTTGTGCTATAAAAAAAGTAGGACTGGCTTGATAGGACTCAAGGCGAGCTGCTCGCCTAGCAGCTTCCCTTCCATCTTCCTTTGGCAACTCAAAATAGGAGTAGGAAAGGTTACTGGGCTTGGATACCTCTAAAAGGAAAGGCTCGAAATAGACCGATACTAGGTAGCCGGTTTTGGTGTTGGAAAAAAATAAGGGGCCTTCCGCTTGTACACGGTAGGATTTATCCTGTTGTTCCTCAAAAATCAGTTGATCCGGATTTAATAGCTGGAGTTGCTCCCCCTCCACTTCCTTGCCAACGAAGGCTTGATAAACTCCTTCGGTCAGCTTGGCACGTTTGGATTTGGACAGGGTTGCGGGGTTGAGTGCTGGCTCTGGTTCCTTGTTGAGACGTATGGCTAGACGGATAGGTAGCCCAGCTTTGACCTGAATCTCTTGGCTAAACTTCTCCCAACCTGGTCCCCGGATCTGCAGCTCCCAGGTGCCTTCCGGTAGGATGGGTAGGAGAAAGTTGCCCTCCCCATCCGAGAAAGCTTGAAAGGTGGTGTTGGGGATGAACACATGGATCTCCGAAAGCGGGGCTTCTGTTTCACTTGAGACAATCGTTCCACTGAGGCGGGCAGTTTGCGCCAGTACGGGTTGCGCAAGAAAATACAAAAAGAAGACCAGGACTAGGTTCAGCAGGAAGAGCTGGGCTAGTCTGGACTTTCTCACAATTAGATAGACACTTGATGAAACTTCTTTTTGGTGTACCATTTGTGTTTGCTGCTTTTACTTAAAAAATGGGATTGACTAAAAATACAAAAGCCTCGTTTTAAGAAGCTTTTGTAGGGTTTAATCTTGTGCCTGATCCGCCCGGTCTTTGAGTTTTTTGTCCTCCACGTTTTTATTTAGAAAAGCATTGATGGCTTCGATGGGAAGGTTGGAGGAAATCTCCCCGAAGGAGTTGATTTCCATCTTGAAGCCCTTCAATTCCTCGTGAACGCGAGGTTGCTCTTCTTTTTTCTTCTTTTTGGTCATGTTAATCTACAAGTGTCAGCGTATCTAACGCAAAACGAATTCTTTTGGCTACCTCTTGCGGACCTAAAATCGCAAAAACTTCCATGAGGTCTGGGCCAGCACCAAGGCCGGTTACCGCGAGACGAACCGCCTGCATGACTTTGCCCAGTTTGATGCCTTGCGCTTCGGCCGTGCTTTCCAAAAGCGCTTTGGCGGCAGTGGAATCAAAAGGAGCCGGTATTCCAGACTCGAGGGTCTGGGCATAGGCTTGCAAAAGGGTAGCTGCGTCTGCATTCCACTTTTTGGTGGCTACCTCTAGATCAAAGTCGCTAGGGGCCTGGTGTAGAAACTGGCTATCTCTCCAAAAGTCAGCAGGGAAAGTCACACGCTCTCGGAGCAGGGCCACGATGGCTACTGCTTTTTCATTGGAAATCGCTACTCCTGCAGCATCCACATCCTTTTGGAGGTAGCTGACTAGCTGCTCTTGGGAGCTGCTGCGGAGGTAATGCTCGTTGAACCACTTCGCTTTGGCGATGTCAAATTTGGTTCCCGACTTGCCGATGCGCTCGATGGAGAAGGCTTCTACCAATTCCTCGACCGAGAAAATTTCCCGCTCATCGCCTGGATTCCAACCGAGGAAAGCGAGGAAGTTGAGCAGGGCTTCTGGGAGGTAGCCATTTTCGCGAAAGCCGCTGGACTTTTCTCCATTAAACGGATCCACCCAATTGAGTGGAAATACCGGAAAACCCAACTTGTCGCCGTCGCGCTTGGAGAGCTTGCCATTGCCATCCGGCTTGAGGAGCAGGGGTAGGTGGGCAAACTGGGGCATGGTATCCTCCCAACCAAAGAAACGATACAAAAGTACGTGTAGGGGGGCGGAAGGAAGCCATTCTTCGCCGCGGATCACGTGGGTGATACCCATCAGGTGATCGTCCACAATATTGGCAAGGTGGTAGGTAGGCATGCCATCCGACTTCATCAGGACCTTGTCGTCCAAGGTGCTGGAATGCACCATGACCCAACCTCGGATCAGGTCGTGGAGGCGGACCTCCTCTTTGAGGGGAAGTTTGGCACGAATGACATAGGGATCTCCCGAAGCAAGCCTTTCCTTCACCTCAGCTGCGGAGAGGGTGAGGGAATTTTTCATTTGGCTGCGAGTGATGCTGTTGTACTGCGGCTGTAACACGCGGGCTGCGGTGAGTCGCTCCCGCATGGCCTCGAGTTCGGCTGCAGTATCGAAGGCGTAGTAGGCATGTCCTTTTTTTACGAGTTCAAGGGCATAGTTCATGTAGCTCGCCTTGCGCTCAGACTGTCGGTAAGGGGCTACCGATCCTGGCTTCCAGGGGCTTTCGTCAGGAGAGATACCCAACCAGTCTAGGGATTCTTGAATGTATTCTTCGGCGCCGGGCACAAAGCGCGTTTGGTCGGTATCTTCGATGCGGAGGAGAAACTTCCCTCCCATTTTTTTGGCAAACAGGTAGTTGTACAGGGCGGTGCGCAGTCCTCCGATATGGAGTGCACCAGTGGGGGAAGGGGCAAATCGTACGCGAACTTCTCTAGTCATGTTGGTTTTGGCTTCTAAGCCCACAAAGATAGGAATTTGTCAGTGACCTTTGCGGTCTTCCAGACCTCGAAGGTCTACATAACGGAGATTTAAGTCAAAACCTTCGCTGTTTAAAAAAAATAGCAAAGGTTAAAAAAAAAGCCCCGTGAGTACGGGGCTTTTGTTGGATTGGGCTAGACTTACTGTCTTACTCTGATTTTTTCCTTGATACGAGCCGCCTTACCTTGACGTCCTCTCAAGTAGAATAGACGAGCTCTTCTCACTTTACCTTCTCTTACCAGGTCGATTTGTTCGATGGCTGGGGAGATGATTGGGAAGATACGCTCTACCCCAATTCCATTGGAAATCTTACGCACGGTAAAGGTTTCTCCGTTGGAGTTTGGGTTTTTTCGTTGGATCACAGTTCCTTGGAACTGCTGGATTCTTTCCTTGTTACCTTCTTTGATACGTACGTGTACGTTGATGGTATCACCGGCTTTGAAAGAAGGGAACTTGGCTCTCGCCTCGCTGTATTCCGCTTCTACAATTTTCATTAGATCGCTCATAGCTCTATGTTTTAATGCTTTCGCAGTGCTCCGCCGCAGCGGTATAAATGAATTATTTTTTCTATACTCTTGTCTCGCCTACTCCCAACCAGAATCTTTGAGAAGATCGGGTCTTTTTTCTTGGGTTCGGCGAACCGACGCTTCGAATCTCCACTGGCTTATCTTGGCTTCATGACCCGAGAGCAGTACTTCAGGAACTTCTCTTCCTTCGTACTCTGCTGGCCGGGTATACACCGGCGGGGCAAGCAAATTATCTTGGAAGGAATCCGTCAAGGCCGAAGTCTCGTCGTTGAGTACGCCTGGGATCAGTCGAATCAGTGCATCTGCTACTACAGCAGCTGCCAATTCTCCTCCTGAAAGGACGTAATCTCCGATACTGATCTCCTTGGTGATGAAGGCATCCCGAACCCGCTGATCCACTCCTTTGTAATGACCGCAGAGGATCAGGAGGTTTTTCTTTTGGGAAAGGCTGTTGGCCATCTGCTGATCGAAGGTTTCTCCATCGGGGGTCATGTAGATGATTTCATCGTACACGCGTTCCTTCTGAAGGGCTTCAATACAGCGGGCGATCGGCTCGATCATTAAGACCATTCCTGCGCCCCCACCAAATGCATAATCGTCCACTTGCTTTTGTTTGCCGGTGGCATAGTCTCTAAGGTTGTGGATCCGAACCGTGGCGATTCCTTTTTCCTCCGCTCGTTTGAGGATCGAATGCGAAAAAGGGCCTTCCAATAATCCGGGCACTACCGTGATGAGATCGATATGCATGGGTTAATCTTCCAGATAAATTTCAAGTAAGCCTTCGGGCAACTGGCAGAAAACTTTTTTTGCTGCCTTGTCCACCTGGGTAATGATGCCATCCTGTATAGGGATGAGCACTTCTTTGCCTTGGTAGGTCACTCCGAGGAGGTCCTGTGTTTCCAGATCATAGACGACCTGCACAGGTCCGATGGGTCCCATCGTCAAATCAATGACGTCAAAACCTATCAGTTCGTGGAAGTAATACTGATCTTCATCTAGTTGGGGAAGCTCGGAGAGTGGAAGATAGACTTCCGATCCTACGAGGTGTTCCACTTCTTCGATTCGATCGAGCTCCTCAAACTTGGCGAGTGCCTTGCCTCCGTGCTGGATCACAAAGTGCTCCAGAAAGAAGGGGACCAAGCGCCCTTTTTGATCGAGGAAGAGGTGCTCTAATCCTTCGTATTCCTCAGGATAATCTACATCGAGCACCACATTTACTTCACCACGAAGTCCATGAACTTTGGCTATCCGGCCTATTAGAAAGCACTGGTCCTTGTTCATGGGAGGGAATATTATTCTGCGCTACCGTCTACTGCATCAGCAGCAGGGGCATCATCAGCAGCAGGAGCTTCTTCAGCAGAAGCTTCAACTACCGGAGTCTCTTCAGCAGCAGGAGTTTCTTCTACTTCAGCAGCGGGTTCTTCAACAACTGTGGCTTCAACTTCAGGAGCTTCAACTTCCGGAGCAGTCTCTTCAGCTACTGGAGTTTCTTCAACAACTGCGGCTTCAACTTCCGGAGCGTCAGCAGAGGTAGTTTCAACTTCCAGAGCTTCAGCGGAGGTAGTTTCTTCGACTTCAGCAGCGGGAGTTTCAACTTCTTCAACTGCTGAAGTTGCGGCGGCTAGTGCTGCTACTTCTCTTGCTTTGATTGAATCGATACGCGCCTGATTTTTGGCTGTTTCAGCAGCAAGGGCAGATTTACGTGCATCTGCTTTGGCAGTTGCGAGTTGGTCTTTCTTGCCTTCGATCTTGGTGTCTTTCTCAGAAAGCCATGCGTTGAATTTGGCATCGGCTTGTTCTTGAGAGATTGCACCTTTCAACACTCCAATTTGGAGGTGTTTTTTCAGCATGACACCTCTGTAAGAAAGCATAGCTTTTACGGTATCGGTAGGCTGAGCTCCATTCAACAACCAGGTAAGAGCGCGCTCATTGTTGATGTTGATGGAAGCGGGGTTCGTGTTCGGATTGTAAGTTCCGAGTTTCTCGATGAAGCGTCCATCACGTGGAGCTCTTGCATCAGCTACAACCACGTCGTAAATGGCTTGTTTTTTTCGGCCACGACGTGCTAATCTGATTTTTACGGACATAATTAACTGTTTTTAGTGAGCGGATGGAACCCGTCCATCCTAATTTTGGACTGCAAAGATACGATAAAGGATTGAAAAGCCACAAGTTGCCCGCAAATTATTTGTGTAAAAGTTGAGATTGGGACTATCTTGCAGAACTATTTGGCCTTGTAGTTCAACGGATAGAACAAGCGTTTCCTAAACGCTAGATCTAGGTTCGATTCCTAGCTAGGCTACCACTTTTTTGACCTTCTATACCTAGAAGGAGTACATGAACTCCATTTTTTTTCATTTTCAGGGATTTATGTCCTCAACTCCTACAAACCGTTCTTTCTTTTATTTTTTAAACAAAAGCGGAAGCAGGGGAGTTAGCACACTATAAAAATTAAAATAAAAACTAAAAAAATGAAAAAATTATCCATTCTATTCTTCTCCTTGTTGCTATCTGCCAATGTATTTAGCCAAGGGAAAGACATTGTTGATATCGCCATCGGATCTGCTGACCACAGCACATTGGTTGCCGCTGTCGTAGCTGCTGATCTAGCAGGCACCTTAAAGAGCGCAGGCCCTTTCACGGTTTTTGCACCTACCAACGCTGCTTTTGCAAAACTTCCTGCAGGTACAGTAACCACCCTATTGAAGCCAGAGAACAAAGCACAACTTGCAAAAATCTTGACCTACCACGTGGTAGCAGGCAACCTTGACGCAGCTGCTGTAGTAGCCGCCATCACCAACGGAAAAGGTTCGGTAACCTTAACCACCGTAAGTGGTGGAAAACTAACTGCTTCCATGGAAGGCGGTAAAGTGAAATTGACTGACGAAGCTGGAAATGCAGCTTACGTAATTGTAGCTGATTTGAAAGGCACCAACGGAGTGATCCACGTGATCGACAGCGTAGTTCTTCCAAAGTAATCTCGAATACGATCGTATCAAAAACGCTCCGGATTAATTCCGGAGCGTTTTTTTATGCTATTGCCCTTACTATGTTTGAACGCCTTCGAAAATTACCCTTTGGTTCAACTTAAACTTAATTCGAATTATCAGGTTATTAAATAGCTGACAGATCAATTAGCCAATTTTGATTTTCTTGCATTAACTATCAACGTAAGGATTTCTGATTGCGCATGTATAAACTTGTCCTTTTCACGTTTTCCTTTCTCTTCTTAAGGTCCATTTTCAAACTTCACCTTACTCGTCTTTCCCTTAGCTACCTATAAAATTTACTACCATGAATAGATTTAAAAAATCAGAAATCGTCCTAATGGCGATTGTCCTTCTCATCATCGGGATATCAGAATATTATTTTTTGGTCCTTGATGAGCCACTGAAAGCAATTTTTATTGGTCTTTGGTGCCCCACCATCTTAGGTTTTGTGATCATCTTTAACCTGAAAGGCAACCATGGAAAATCTTGATATCATCTTACTCACCGCAGTCGTAGCGGTTGCCTTTATAGTATTCATCGTCACCACCTTGAAGGAATTTACCAAGATGGAGACAGAAACCTATACTGACGTCAAAAGCAAGCCAAGCTACGGCAGGGATGCGCTGTATGACCTGCTTCAAAAATTATTTGACGACGAATCTATCCCAAAAACAGACAAGAAAACGGCGTTGAAGACTATCGGTCGAACCATGGCCGACATGGAATCGGATGGGCTCTACTTCCCTGAAGAAATCAAAGAAAAATTGGCTAAAGACGGCATCCCACTTCCCGCAAAAAAAAGCGATACTGAAACACTTGAGGACGGAAAATAAGGGCTGGTACTTTTCATAAACGCCGACCCTAGCTATTTTATATTTTTAAAAAATAGCTAATCACGTTTAGACTAGGCTCTTTTTTGATATTAGGCCCCAAAAAGGTAAGCCCTTGGTGTGTTTTTTGATTTCTAAATGGATTTATGTCCATACTAAAGGTGTCGAAAACAACACAAAAGGATAACCTCTCTTGCTAGCAGTTTTTCTGCTTAATCTTTAGGTTTCTGCTTTTATTGACCCCAATGCCATGGCTTCAAGACGAAACTTCCTAAAATCCGGCCTTCTTACGCTGTATGTCTACGAAGCTGCGGTGGAGCTATCGCATGAAAAATAAGCCCTTTAAGCAACAATCCTTGGGGAAATACGAAATGAAAATTGACTCGCCAATTTTATTTTATTGGTTTCCTGAAAATCAGGCAATGTTGCCAGGGTAGGTTACTGCTATTTTTTTCAAAGGTAAAGCCGGCAGCCTTGAACTCTTTCACCGCCTGTTTCTCACTCATTTTGTGGATGGCTTTGATGGGCACATTCGGGTCTTCGGCCCTGAACTCTACCAAGACCAGCTTACCCCCGGGCTTGAGCGCTTCCAACATAGAGATGGCCATCTCGTAGGGAAAAGAAAATTCATGGTATACATCCACCAGCAACATCAAATCCACGCTGTTTGCAGGCAAGGATACTTTTTTCTCTGTACTCAATACGGGAATGATATTCTTTTTGCCTTCACGTTTGATTCGGTCCTTCAAAAACGCAATCATCTCCGGTTCCACATCCACGGCATACACTTTCCCGTTCCCCACCATTTTTGATAGTAAGGCGCTGTGGTAGCCACTTCCAGCACCAATGTCTGCGATAACTTGTCCTGGTTGTACGGCGAGATTTTTCAATAACTGCGTCGTGTTTTCTTCTTGCTCCCTTTCTTCTCGCTCCAACCAGCCAATTCCATAATGGCTCATGACTTGTGCGATTTGGCGCCCCATGTACCATTTATTGATGCCATTGGGATCTCCTGGCTTCACGGTGTATCGCTCCTGTGCGGCAAGGGAAGCAGTCTGCAGGATTGCAAAAAATAACAGGGTAAATCGCAAGGAGGTTTTCATGATGGATTGTTTTTAGGCTTAGACTTTTCAAAGTCAGTTTTCTTAGGCACCTAAATTCAGATAAAATTCTTACAAGTGCAGGATATGAAGGTTAAAACTCTATTTTTAACCTATAGAAAAAAAGTAAGCCTTTACTAAACCCCTTTATTTAAGCCTTACTGTAGTCAAGAAACTCTAAAATTTACCCCCTATGAAAACCTACCCAAGCATTTTCAATGATGTGATTGGCCCGGTCATGCGAGGCCCTTCAAGTTCACATTGTGCTGCATCCATTCGAATTGGACGCATGTGCCGCGACTTGATGGATGGGAACATCCAGGAGGTGTATGTTGAATTTGACACGAACGGCTCACTTGCCACTACGCACAAGGGGCAGGGGTCCGACATGGGATTGTTTGGCGGATTTTTAGGCTGGGAAGCCTACGAAGAGCGCCTTCCAGAGTACCTGAGCGCCATTGAAGAAGCCGGCATCCAGATTAAAATCGATATCCATCCCATAGGTGCTACTCACCCAAATACCTATAAACTCACGCTTACCAATAAAAAAGAGTCCCGAGAGCTGACTGCCATTTCTACTGGCGGAGGGATGATTGAAATTCTTGAAATTGATGGCGCCCAGGTGTCTATGGCTGGAGATTTTTACCAGACCCTTGTCTATGTATCCTCACCAGGCAGCCTCATTGAATTTATTGAGACCTCCATGCCCTGCGATGAAATTGCGCTGCGCACAGGCAAATCCACATTTATAGAAATCAAGGCCAACCAATTTTTGACTGCTGAAATCTGCGCGGAGCTGCTCCAGATGGAGGAGGTACTCTTCATTAAAAAGATCAACCCGGTACTTCCCGTCATGTCTCGAAAGGACTTAGAGGTACCCTTCATTACCTGCGAAGAAATGTTGGCGTTCAACTCCGATAAAAACCACGCCCTATGGGAACTAGCAGTGGACTACGAAAGTATGCGTGGGAATATTTCGAGAGGAGAGGTTTTTGAAAAGATGCGGAGCATTGTGCAGATCATGCAAAACTCCATTGATCTTGGGCTGAAGGGCACAAAGTACGCGGACCGAATTTTAGGCCCTCAATCCCTTGGGTTTCAGAAGCAGCTAGAGGACAAGAAACTGGTGGAAGGCGATATTCTGAATCAAGTGATTCTCTATACTTCTGCCATGATGGAGGTGAAAAGTTCGATGGGCGTGGTGGTGGCAGCCCCAACGGCCGGGTCCTGTGGAGCACTCCCAGGCGCTCTCATCGGGATCAGCAGGGGACTTTCCTTACCTGAAGATGAAACGGTGAAAGCAATGCTGGCAGCCGGTATCATCGGGGTGTTTATTGCAGCTCATGCCACCTTT
>Ga0209443_1000336_pt1 | contig 32296 bp, 29 predicted proteins | sample LauGreBMM110DCMD_2_FD_187571 | JGI IMG/M metagenome (GOLD analysis project Ga0209443, IMG submission 187571) | Freshwater lake microbial communities from Lake Michigan, USA - Su13.BD.MM110.DCMD (SPAdes) (version 2) | ecosystem: Environmental > Aquatic > Freshwater > Lake | place: Lake Michigan... | reverse complement strand
AAAATAATATCAATATTAAAGAATATTGATAAAGATGATAGATTTACTTCAAAAGTTACCTCAAATAAAAAGAAAATTAATAAAATTAAAAAAGACAATTTAACAGAAGATGGTGAAGGTGCCAAAGAACTTTATGTAAGAATAGAATTAACATTAAGACTTTTTGAGTTACAAAAATTAAATAATCAAACTTGGTTTGTAGATACAGAAACAGCAATAATAAATGAATTTCAAAAAAAAGAAAAAGGAAATAAATAAAGATATTTAAAAATAATATAATATTTTAGATGGGGCATTTAAATACTTTTTAAATACTTTTTAAATAAAATTGAAACTAAATTAAAAGAATAAATATATGTTAAATATATAATGGAACCTATAGATACTAAATCTTCTAAACCTAAATATAGACAAAAAGAAATAAGGTCTGTATATAGTCCTTGTCAAATTACTAAACATATAATATTGCCTATGACCGCAATTGGTAAGAATTTGCAACAAACATTAGAAAATACAATTACTAAAATGGTTGGTGGAAAATGTATTGTTGAAGGTTATGTTAAACCAGGGTCCATTAGAGTAATAACATTTTCCAGTGGAATTGTAAAAGGAGATAAAATATTATTTAATGTTGTATTTAATTGTGAAGTTTGTTATCCTGTTTCAGGAATGAATTTAAATTGTATTGCTAAAAATATTACTAAAGCAGGTATACGAGCTGAAAGTGCGGACGAACAACCAAGTCCATTTATATTATTTATTGCAAGAGATCATTATTATGCAAATGAATATTTCAATTCAATTGAAGAAAATGAAAAATTTGTGGCGCGGGTGATTGCTCAAAGATTTGAACTAAATGATAAATATGTATCTATTATTTCTGAATTAGTGCCCCCTTCTAAAGAAGGAAAAAGAGAACCTAAACCAAAATTAGTTATTAATATTTAATTATTAAGTGTTATCCTGTTTTAAAAATCGCATATATTTTTTTTACAATATATTTTAAATTATTCCAATTTAAAACCAAATAATATATTTATATATGTCTCATGAAGAATATGATTATACTAAATTAAATTACATTAGAGAACAAATTGAACAAATGTCTAAATTTAATCAAATTGAAGTTCTTAAAATACTAACAAAAAATAAAAATGTTATAATAAATGAAAATAAATATGGAATTCATGTTAATTTAAGAGAGATTGATAATGAAATATTAAATAATCTTATTGTTTATATTAAATATGTAACTACTCAAGAAACATATTTAAATAATATTGAAAAAGAAAAAGAAAATATAAAAATAAATTTTTTTTAAAGATATAAAGATATTGCTACATAATAGATTATAGAATGTTTAAAAATACAAATAAAAATACAAATAAAAATACAAATAAAAGTACTATAATTTTTGATTTAAAAGATTATATGTTTACGTCTAAAAATATGAATAAATATACTAAACATATGACCCAATTTGTGTCAGAACCAAAATCATCAACAAAAAATATAGAACAAATAAATAAAGAACAAATAAATAAAGAACAAATAAATAAAGAACAAATAAATAAAGAACAAATAAATAAAGAACAAATAAATAAAGAACAAATAAATAAAGAACAAATAAATAAAGAACAAATAAATAAAAATGTTGTTTTTCAAAAAAATTACAAAAACAAAATTGAAACTATGTATAAACCTAAACAAAAAGATTCGCTTTTTTGGTGTTTTTATATTTTAAAAAATGGATTTTTTAATTATGAAATGGAAATTAATAATCAATATTTTGTTGTTGAAAAAAAGGAAAAATTTAAATATATTGAATTAATGAGAAAAAATAAAGATATTTTAAAAATTCATAAAATAAAACCTTTAACAGAATTAGAAGATGACCTAGCAAATAAAGATAAAATTTCTATTAAAACTTTTTTTGCTTTATGTATTTTTGAAAATATAAATATTTTGTTAGTTAATAATCGCAAAATATATGAATTATTGTGTAGTGATATTGATGAAAAACATCCAATTAATATAGTTCATAGAAATAATAAAACTTATCAACATTCTATTGAATTAGATACAACTAATGAAATTATACAAAAATATAGAGATACATATTATAAAATGAGCAGTTTTGAAGGTACTTTAAAAGGTATAGGTTCTTATAAATTAGAAGAATTAATTGAGTTATGTATAAAATTAAATATAAATATAGAAGCTCCAAAAGTTGAACAAAATGGTAAGCAAAAAATGACAAAAAAAGATATTTATAACTTATTGGTTTTAAATTATTAAAAAATTGAATATAAATATATGTATTATATAATATATATATATATAAAGTATGAGTTCTATTGAAACTTTAAATAAAGAAACAAATATTATAAAATCAAATGAAAATTTATTAGAGAAATCATTATTTCAGGCAAATTCTCCTAGTAATAATAAAAAAACTTATAGAAATGAAAATACTGAATCTCCAAAAGTGTTATTAGATAAAATATCTTTAGCATTTTTAAATAGTAATGCTAATAAATATAGTGAAATAGAAATGGAGGCAAAATTTGGAACAAGAGGAATTAAATATTTAACAAAAATGGATTATGATAATGTTATAAAAAAATTAAAATCATTAAAATGGTATACAAATTATACAAATGGTGAATATTTATTAAGAATTCAACCGGAATTTCTTGATGTAAAGACCGGTCAGTTTAAAACAAATAGTGATTTTAATAGATTTCGTATAGAAATTAAAGGTTTAAATAATATTCAAGAGTATTGTAAAACAAATAGCCTTAAAATTGTAAATGATAAAAATTTTCAAAGTGTAAACATAAATAGAAAAACTCCAGTAAAAATAGAACAAAATAAAGACGATACAATTCCAAGTGCAAACTTTGATGATTATAATTTTAGAGTAACATTAAGTAATGAAGAAATTATAAGTAAAACTGGTAAAATAGGAACAGATGTATTTGAAAATTGGAATAAAACAAAAAAAGTATTTAGATATATGAATCGGGCAACATTTATACATGATGATTATCCGTTTAAAATAGACTTGAGTATAGTAAAATCATCTTCAAAAAATGAAAAAGGATGGATGATTCAAACGTATAATATTGACGAATCAAGTGTTTTTAACAATCCGGAAAGTTATGAAATAGAAATAGAAGTTGATAATAAAGGTGCAAAACAAAAATATAAAAATTCTGTTGATTTATCAAATGGATTACAAAAAATAGTTACGCAAGTATTATCTGGATTACAAAAAACAAATTTTCCAATTTCATATTTAGAACAAAAAGAAGTATTACAAAACTACCATAAAATGCTTTTTGAGGAAGAATTTAAAACAAAAAATGGAGTATATATAACTAAAAAAAATATACACACAAGTGATTTTATAGGTCCAGGATTAGTAACTTTAGATATAATTAATATTGGTAGTTTAAATCCAGATGTAATTGTTCCTAATATTACAGAACCATACGCATATTGTGTAACAGAAAAAGCGGATGGTGATAGACAATTATTATATATAAATGGAAAAGGTCGTATCTATTTTATTAATACAAATATGAATGTAATATTTAGTGGTGCTAAAACAGAAGAAGAAAAATGTTTTAATTCATTATTAGATGGAGAATTAATTTTACATAATAAAGTAGGAGATTTTATAAATACATTTGCAGTATTTGATATTTATTATGTAAATAATGTAGATATTAGAGCAAGACCATTTATAAATACACATACAAAAGATGAAAAATATTTTAAAGATGGTTGTCGTTTGCCAATATTAAAAGAATTTATTAAAATGTTGGACCCATTAAATATTAACACAAAAAAAACTGAAAATACAAATGTATCGTCGTTGAAGTCAATGTTAGATAAATATAATAAATTACATATGTCTCCAATTAAAATAATTTCAAAAAAATTTTATCCAACATTTGATAGTTTTACAGATGGGGTTCCTTTTACAAAATATAATATATTTGAAGCAAATAATTATTTATTAAGACGTATAGCAGATAAAGAGTTTAATTATGAAATTGATGGTTTGATTTTTACACCAACGCTTTTAGGTGTTGGTGGTAATAAATTTTTAGAAGCTGGTCCAAAAAAAAAAATTACTTGGCCATATATATTTAAATGGAAACCCTCAGAAGCAACAATGACATTTCCAAAAAGTTACAATACAATTGATTTTCTTGTTGTAACAAAAAAAGGTTCCAATGGTAAAGATATTATTACTCCAATATTTGAAAATGGTATGAATAATTATGAAACAAAACAATTCAATCAATATAAAACAATAATATTAACAGTTGGTTTCGACCCATCAAAACATGGTTATATAAATCCGTGTCAAGATGTATTAGATGATAAATTTTCAAATAAAACCGATATTGATAATGAAGAAGGATATAAACCAAAACAATTCTTTCCTTCTAATCCATTTGATGCTCTTGCAGGGTTATGTAATGTAATGTTAGAAATTGATAGTAATGGAACATATAATATGTTTACAGAAGAAAGACAAGTATTTGATGATAAAACAGTTGTAGAATTTAGATATGATATGACAAAACAAGGAATGTGGAAATGGATACCAATGCGAGTAAGATACGATAAAACCGCAGATTTTAAAAGTGGCAATAGTGTTGGCGCAAATGATTATAAAACAGCAAATAGTAATTGGCATTCAATATATAATCCAGTAACTGAAAAAATGCTAGCAACTGGAAAAGAAATTCCAGGAATAGAAGTATCAGATGATGTTTATTATAATAGTGTAACATCTGATAAAATGACACAAAGAATGCGTGATTTTCATAATTTATATGTAAAAAAAATATTAATTCAAGGTGTTTCAAAAAAAGGAAATAATTTAATCGACTTTGCTTGTGGAAAGGCAGGAGATTTACCCAAATGGATTGGTGCAGACTTATCATTTGTATTTGGAATTGATATATCAAAAGATAATATAGAAAATCGTTTAAATGGTGCGTGCGCAAGATATTTAAATTTTAAAATGACAACACGCAAAATGCCCTATGCTTTATTTGTTAATGGAAATAGTTCATTAAATATTAGAAGTGGAACAAATATGTTTAATGATAAAGCAAATGAAATAACAAAAACAGTATTTGGATCAATAGGCATTGATAATAGTTTAGGTCCTGCAGTTGTAAGACAACATGGCAAAGTTCATAATGGGTTTGATGTATCGTCATGTCAATTTGCGATACATTATATGTTTGAAAATAATAGAACATTTTACAATTTTATAAGAAATGTAGCAGAATGTACAAAATTATATGGATATTTTATAGCAACTTGTTATGACGGTAAAACAATATTTAATATGTTAAAAAAAAAACAAATAGAAGAAAGTAGAGAAATATACGTGGATGATAAAAAAATATGGTCTATAACAAAACAATATGATTCTATAACATTTGAAGATAATGATAGTTGTTTAGGATATAAAATTGATGTATATCAAGATTCTATTAATCAAACACTTCCAGAATATTTGGTAAATTTTGATTTCTTAACAAATACAATGGATAAATATGGATTTACTTTAATAACTAGAGAAGAAGCTAGACAAATGAAATTACCAGAGGGAAGTGGTATGTTTTCAGAATTATTTAATGCAATGGAAAATGAGGTAAATAAAAATCCGGAAAAAGCAAGTGATTATAAAGATGCGTTATATATGAAAGACTATGAAAAAGATATATCATTTTTAAATCGTTTCTTTATTTATAAAAAAACATCAACTAGAAATGCTGAAAATTTAACAAAAACATTATTAGAACAATTGCCAGATGAAATAGCAATTGAACAAGCAGGAACAATGTTAGCCCGTGAAGCAGTTAAAGAGGCCGAAGAAATAATAAAACCAAAAGGAAAAAAATTAAAAATAAAATTAACATTACAAGAAGCAACAGAAGCAACAGAAGCAACAGAAGCATTGGATGAAACAATACCAGTTGTTAAAAAGACAAACGCAAAGACAATTCGTAAAAAAAAATCTGAACTAGAAGAAGTTCCAAATGTATTAGCAGAAGGCATTGATATAACAAAAACAAAACCAAAGACAACACGTAAAAAAAAGATTGAGTAAGAAATAGTATAGGTGAGAAGAAATAAAGATGTCTAGAAAAAGATATAAATATTATTTTAATTATTATATAACAATTAATGAATTATTATATAATACCAAAAAATAACTTTAATATTAAATTAAGTTTACAACTAACAAATAATAAAATAGAACCATGTATATCATATAGTTTAAATTGTTATACAAATGATATTCATAATCAATTATTAACATTACAAGAAAATTATAGTGGTACAGATAATGCATCAATAGAATATATAACTAAAATAGTAAATCCATTTGAATTTATACATTCAAATGTTCCAGGTTCATCAATATCAGTAAGTAAAGTAAAAGCAGATTCTATAATTTTTTTTGAGTTAATGGAATTATTTGAAGTGTTTAATATAAATGATATTTTATCATTAAAACATAAAATAAATGTATGTCATTTAACTCATAATTATAAGTCAACAAATTATTTATTAAATATGTTACGTGAAGAAAATGAAGATAATATAATTTTAGAAAATTTTAATTTTAATAATTTATATAAATTGTTTATACAAAAAAATTATAAAAATAAGTTAGATTTAATAATATTTGAATTTTATCCAGATGAATATAATGATACTAAAAAGTATATTCATAATATGGTTTTGGTTTTATTAATAATAATAAAATATCAAATTAATCATGGTACAAGTATAATAAAAATAAATAATATACTTTATAAAGCAGTAATAGATGTAATATTTATTTTATCAGGAATATATGATAAAATTTTTTTAGTAAAACCATCAATAAGTAATATTACAAATGGTGAAAGATATTTAATTTGTAAAGGTTTTAATGAAAATTTATTAAATCAAAGTAAATTAATGGCAAATATAGATGAAAAAATAATATTAAAAATAAATAATGAGTTAATAAGTAATAGTTGTATAAATTCAATAATAGAAAATGAATTGCCTTATTATTTATTAAATAAAATAGAAGAATCAAATTTAGTAATCGGTCGGCAACAATTGGAGGCATATGATCAAATAATAAATATTTTTAAAAATAAAAATCGTGAAGAAAAAGTAGAAAATTTAAAACGAATAAATATTCAAAAGTGTATTCAATGGTGTGAAAAAAATCAGTTACCGCATAATAAATTTACAGACAATGTAAATATATTTTTAAATTCAAAAAGGAGAATAATAGATGAATGTAAAATAATGGACGAATGTAAAATAATGGACGAATGTAAAATAATGGACGAATGTAAAATTAATAGTTAATCTGTATCATATTAAAAAAATGGATTTAAAATTTAAAATACTTGTTAAATTTTTTATTGTGTTTTACATATTAATTTATTTTGATGTTGTCCTTGGAAAAAGAATGGATTACCACTAAATGTTTGTGCTTGACATTGAGGAACTTTATCTTTATAAATAAATGGAGTATTTGGATTAAAACCATATTGAATCGCGGTTGCGGTATTTGCAGGATTTCCTGATTTTAATTTATGTAGTTTATAAGCATTTGTATTTATTGTATCAACTGTTAGTTTTAATGTTCTAGTGCTGCTAGATACCCCTCCTTGTTTTGCGAATTGTGGGTTATTTGGTTTGTAATAAACTTGAGAACAACCTTTTGGAGAACCACTAACTAGAGAACCATTATAGGGATTTGCCGCTAATTGATATAAATAATCAATTACTATTTTATATTGTTCTTTTGTTAGTATATTTTGTAATGAAGATATAAAAGTTTCAACAGAAAGAGGAGATTCTCCTATTAATGAATTATATTCTATTTGTGAAATAAATTTTGCATTTAATAATGTTTCTGATAACATATTAATCATTCCTATTTCAACTCCTTGTTCAATTGTAAAGTTAGGATTACATTGAGCTACATATAAATTTATAATTGATAAAGGGTCCCCTGGTTTAGAATATTCAAGCAATTTAGCAGTTACAAATGGATAAGACATAAATAATTGTTCAACTTTTTTATCAATAGGCCCAGAAATAAAATTAAATTGTCTTTGTTTAAATGTTTGACACCGATTATATAAATACATTTGAGTTGTTTGGAAGTAATTTTTTTTAACATTTGTATTAGTTGGTAATGTTCTATTATATGCTTTTTTTTGTTGGTTACAACAAAGCAACTGATTTGTAACATTTGGTTGAGGTTTTTCTGTTAAATTATTAATAGGCATCCAGTCAGAAACAATTGCTACGCCATTACAATTTGTACAATCAGTATTAATATTATTAGAAAGTTGATTCTCTTTTACAATAAATGAACCAGGCATGTCAATCATTTGCGATATTAACCCAGTTCCTCCATTACCTCCCCCTAATGATGAACCAATAGACGATTTAACTGCTCTATTTAGATTATAAGCAATTAATTTTTCAGTATTAAAATTCGTTGGAATTACAGTACCTTTTCTATATTGCTTAAGTGGTCTTGGTAAACCAAACCCAGTTGGAAATATATTACCAGCATCATTGTTAGTTAATGGTCTTATATGGGTTGATGTAATGCCAATTGGATTACTATAAATTCCAGTTCCTTTCCAAGAAACATATGGTATATTTTCTAATGTGCTTTTATTACTATAACCACCGGTAGATTGTCTTCTCATATTTGTTGGATAAAAAGCAGTAGACATTATATTATATAAATATAAAAAGAAAATAAATGTATTATATATAATAATGTTAATTTACATTTTAATAGTTTTATTTGTAATTTTGATAAGTTATCAAGTATATTTAGCAATATTACCAAAGAATTTGGTAGAAGGATTAGAAAATAATGATACTGCCTATAAACCTTATACAAACTTTACAAATGACCCAAATAATTATTTAATATTATCTCAGCAAAACGCTGGTAATATTGAAGTATTAAAAGGAAGAATTGATGATTTAGATGGTGTAAAAGAAAGCGTTGATAACATGCAACAATCAATAAATTCAATGCAAACACAAATAGATGGTTTAGTAGAGCAACAAGCAAATTATGCTCAAGAAATAGCAGGTTCAACTCCTCCAGATATCAGCGGAACAGATTATGAAACCACAGAAAATGTAGAAGATTTAATTGAAGAAGAAGATAAATGAATAAATTATAAATATATATATATAATTTATAAAATGGCTAACAATATGTTTAAAGAAGTATTAACAAACGCTAAAGCAGCTAAGGAAAAATACATTGGTCCTGATTATCCATACTATAAATATATTAAAACTCCATCTGAGATAGGAATGTCAGGTAAAGGAAGCTTATCACAATTAGGAAAAGATATAGATGGACTAATAAATTATGTAGAGTTATTAGTATCCGGTGGTGGAAAAGCATCCGCAACTGGTAGACCTTTAGGTAATAAATTTTTTTTAAAAACAGGTGGTAAATGTACAGATATAAAAACTAATCAAGATGTAGATAGATATATTTACATAGATAATGTTCCTGCTGGTAATATTCCATTTATATCATCTGGTGTAGGAGTAAATTTTAGTGAATTTAAAGGATTAATACCAGGAACAATAAGTAATTTAAATGCGTTTAATCCAATGGAAATGTTTCAAGCATTTTTATCAGGTCCAACCCCAGATTGTCAAGAGTTAAAAATGGAAACTATAGATATATATAATAATAAATCAGTTGAAAGTCATTTTGTAACATTAATAGACATACAAAATACAGATCCATGTATTTTTGTTGATAAAAAAAATCCAATCACTGGCGATAATTGTCGCGAAACATTCGCCAATTTAAGTCAAGAAGAGTGTTATAATTATTATCAAATTCCTAAAGACCCAATATCACAAATATATTTTGCGGCACTTGGATTGTTAAGTGTATACATATTGTATCGCATAATGATAAAAAATAAAATGTTACCATCTCGTTAATGTTTACGTCTATGAGAATGGCGTCTTCTTCTACGCTTTCCTCCTGTAGAACTCGTATTTGTAGAAAAGAAATTACTCAAGGCATTTTTTGTAGAAGACCAGGCATTTCCAAAAAATCCAGTAGCATTAGTTAATCCATTTTCTGCAGCATTTACTACACTTATTGATGTATTTTTTATTGGATCTACTATATTTGATAATTCAAATCCACCTTTTTGTGTTCTTTTTCTGGTTTTAATATTTATTCTTCTATGTTTTGTCATATAATATTATATAAGAAATAATATTTTATTATATTAATTATATTTAAGCTTTACGATTGACTATCATTTTAAATAATTCAAACCCAGCTAGAGCTCCCGCAATTTGAGCAACAATGTATGGAATCAAATCTGAACGAGGAATTTTCTCAGCATACATTAAAGCAATTGCTACTGCTGGATTAAACGCTCCCCCACTAATTGCCCCACCTAACATAACACCAATTGCCAAAGCTGCTCCAATTGCTAAATAATTACCTGTTGCAAAAATTACAAAAACAAGAAATAATGTCCCTAAAAATTCAAGTAAATATTTATTTATCATTTATAATATCTATTTAGAAAATATTTGAATTTGTTCGTTTAATAATTTTGTCTTGGAATAGAACCCCACGCAGATATTCCTGGTTGTGTTAAACTATAATTATAAATTGAACCTTTCTTTTTTGGAGCAGTACATCCTCCTGAACGGGCTCTTCGTAATGCAGAGCGTCTAAAACTTGTATCATAACTTTTTGACCCAATTGGGGCTTCTAAAGGTAGTCCAACTTTGTACGCTGATTTTCCAACAGCTATACTTTTTTTAATATTTGTATACATTGAACCTGGAATTGGAGCAATATAATTTACATGACTTGAAACCGCAAACTGTCGTTGCGATGAATAAGAAACCTTTGTTGTTGGAGGTGATAATTTTCCTAAAATATCCTGTTGTGCTTTTTGCATTGAACTTAATCCTGTAGCTCTGAGATATTGAGCTCTGGCATTTACTAACATTTCAGCATAAACAGGTTCTTGTCCTGCATAAAATTGTGGTGGAGTTGGTCTTTTGCCAGTTAATGTACCATAACTATGATATGGCATTGCATTTGGATATTGACTTGAATTTAAAGGTCCTATAATTGGAGTATTAACATATCCTTGAAATGATTGAGAGCCTATTGATCTTGATATTCCATATGGAGTAGTCATATTTATATAATAATAATATTAATTTTTATTATTATTATTATTTTTATTATTATTAGGTTGAATAAAAAAATTAATATTATTTAAACAATTTTTAATAATTTATCATTTTTCAATAAGAATAAATAACAACCTGTTTCTTTACATTTACTTAAAACTTTGTCTGATATTTTTGGAAATTTATCTCTTGCTAATTCTTGATTAGAATTATCTAATATGTTTCTTAATTTATTCTCATCTTTACACTGATGTTTATCATATAATTTATCTAATAAATTAACAAATTTATCTCTGTTAGTATTACCTGTATTTGGATTAATTACATTATCTCCAGAGAAATGTTTTTTATATTTATGATACCAGTCATTTGCAATATTATCAATTATTTTAACTTTAGTTTTTGCGTGATAATTGCCCATATATAATTCAGGAACTGGACGACAACTATTTAAATTTTCAAACATATTAGACAAGTCTCCATGCGTTGAATTAAATCTAATATTAACTAAAACATTTTGATTAAATAACCAATCAGCATTATCTTTATCTGAGCAAAACTTATTTTGTTCTATTAGTGGTTTAGAAATTTCTTCTTTAATTAATTTTAATGCAGTTAATCTATGAATTCCATCTAAAATATCAAATTTTTCATTTTGTTTGTTAAAACTTAAATAAAACACAGTTTCAATTGGGTTTCTTTTATTATAAATATTTTCAGCAATAATAGGAATTCGTTCCATATCAGGCGGTCTATTAAATTCCCAATTTTTAACAAAATCTTTTAACAAATCTTTAAGTGTTATTGTATATACAGAATGAGACTTATTAATTTGTAATATTTGTGTAGAACTCTTAAAATAATGTGACATTATAATTGGTATACTATTTAAAGGAATTATTTCACTTTTTTTGAAAGCACTGCGTGTATCATTATACTTATCTGTTTCTTCTCTCAAGAATGGTTCTTCTTGAGATTTTGGTTCTTCTTCATAATCAAAATCTACAGGACCGCGTTTAGTTTGTTTGTTTAAACTCATTATAAGGATATTGTTATATGTATATTGTATTTATAAGGTTATAAAAATATTTCAATTTTTTTTTAATTAAAAAAGTATTTTAATATCGTCTAACATGACGAATTGCGGATTGAGATGCTTTATAATCATTACCACCAAATGATCTATCATTATAATTTCTATTAACTGCTTGGTTCTTTTTAAATTTAGTATAATCTGAACCATCATAAACGTATTTTACATTACAAGTGGATGAAGGTATTTCGGGATCAATTTGACTTAAACTCCATATAACAGAGGGACGACATGAAACTGAAGTTGAACCAAACCGTTGTCTTAATCCTTTAAGATTAGGTCTACTTTGCGGAGTTTGACAAGTTCCCCCGCAAGAATAATTATTACGACTTAATAAATCACCTGCATTATTAACTGCTCTAAATGGAGTAATTATTCTTTTAGAATTAGAACTTCCCGAATATGATGTTGTATTCCAAGCTTCTCTTAATGTAATACGTGTGCGAGAAAATATATTTGAATTATCATGAATAATTAATGGTTGAGGCATTAATCCTGGAAGGCCTCCTCCAAGTTTAGGCCCTGGTCCGTTATATGGTAACCCAAGACCAGGAACAAATGCTGCTAAACTTCCCAAACTTCCAGTAGTAAATCCAGAAGAACCATTTGCTGATGGTGAAAATCCTGTGCCAATACTATTAGACATTATATTATACAAGAATAAAAAAAATATTTACTTAATATATAATGTTTGATTTTAAATTACTTATTAGCGCGATTGTTTTTGTTTTTATTGATTCTGTGTATTTAAATTTAACTAAAAATTATTTTTTAAATCAAATTAAAAATGTTCAAGGGTCTCCTATGAAAATAAATTTTCTTGCAGTTCTTCTTTGTTACATATTCCTTATTTTTGGTATTAATTATTTTATTATTCAATCAAACCGCAGCGTTCAAGATGCGTTTTTATTAGGTATTGTTATTTACGGAGTATTTGAAACTACAAATATGACTATATTTACTAAATGGTCATGGTTAACAGTTATAATGGATACATTATGGGGAGGAACTTTATTTGCTCTTACTACTTCAATTGTTAAATTAATAAGATAAATATGTAAATTAATTTATTAAAGAATAGTGATTTAATGTAGAATTAATAACTGTAAATACATTATTAACATTAACACTATTTCCTAGTTGCTTATAACTTTTTTTATCATCTTTGGATAACTTAAATGTTTCCGGAAAAGACTGTAAGCGAGCACATTCTCTTGGTGTAATATATCTTTTTTCTTTACCATAAATAGGTATTTGTGAAATGGCAACTAGAGTAGGAAAATATTTGCTCTTTTTTACTCTTATTCCAGATTGTCTAATTTGTATAAAATGATTGAATATACTATCATTTTCTTTTATAGGTCCTGTTTGCCATTCTAATTTTCCATATATTTCTCTCTTTTTAAGGAGTTCGGAATACTTATTATACCATGTTTCAAATTGAGAAATATATTTTTTAATTAAAGGTTTATTCTTAGTTATATAATCTTTTTTCCAATTAGAAAAATTATTAAAATGTTCTTCAGTATACTCTCTATAAGCGTCATTAATTAAAATTGTTGGACTAATTTTTTCCCCAACTTCAAAGTGTTTAATCATTTCATCCCACGCTTCTAATACATTTAAAATATCACCTTTTATAAAATATTTTTCATTAATAGTATTTTTATTATCTAAGAATTTTTTAAAATCATAATTTCCTATAAATATTGGCAATTTAATATCTGTTCCATTATAAATATCATTTCTTATACAAACAAAATAAACTCTTTCTCTTTGTTGTGGAATGCCATAATTATGTGGTGATATTTGAAATAATTGTAATGTATAACCAGTCTGCGCAATTTTATTTTTAATATATGAAATTACTTCTCCTTTACTTACTTTAAGAATATGTTTAACATTTTCTAAAAACATAAATTTAGGTTTTTTTTCTGTAGCAATTCTTATTATTTCATCAAATAATAGTCCACGTTCATCTTTAAAACATTTTTTGTTACCTCCATTGCTAAACGCCTGACAAGGAAACCCTGCACATAAAATATCAAAATCAGGCATAGTTTTCTCATCAATATCTTTAACATTTGCAACAGGTTCAAGTCCATAATTATCTTTATAAACAACCCGACAATCTGTATTAATATCACACGCTAACACACATTCAGCTCCAAAATTATTTAATGCTTGATGAAATCCGCCAATTCCACAAAATAAATCAATATATTTTATTTTAGATAAATCAATGATACCTTCAGTTAAATCCATGTTATAAGTTATTACTAATAATATAATAATATTATTTAAATCACTTTTTTATTATTCAATAAAAAATTGGTTGTATATTTATTAAAATTTATATAATTATTTATCTGTCATAATTCTTGGAACTACATTCATTGTTGTTAATTCTTGAAATAATAATTTACAAGAATATGGAATTTCTACATAAGCAAAATCTACCCGATTATCACAAGTGCGACAGCAGTGAATATGTAATTGATCATTATAGGCGGCAATAAGACCACATTTTTTACATACAAATACTGAATATTTATCCGACGCATCATACATTCTTCCTCTAGTAAATCTGGCAGCTCCATGAGAAACCATACAATTATGAGCTACTATACCATTTGCTAAGAAAGAATGTGTTTCATCAACTTGAATGTCATAAACAGGATGAATGCCTGCAGGTCTAATATCAATAACTTTTAAATTCATTGTGGGTAATCCTACACATTCACGATTTACACCATAACAAGATTCTCTTTTTTCTTCGTCTTTATATTCTTCTTTAAATTCCTCTTCTTCTTCTTCACCATCAAATTCAGGTTTTACTATTTCTGGTGTTAAAAACCATTCGAGTGCTCCAATTTCTTTAAGATATTCTTCCGCATTAGGAAATGATTTACTTGTAAATTTACCAAATGTAGTTCCTTTGATTAAATGGTCTGTAATGTCATGTGTAGATGGTATAGCATAATTATGAATTAAAGGTTCTATTAATTGTAATTCTTTTACTGCTTGTTCAATTGCTTTTTTAGTAGGTACTATTTTATTTGGATTTTCTTTTTTAATTTCACTAAAATTTGTTAATTCATCAACCTTACTTACCAACCAATTATGTTGTCTTGTAACTTCATTTCTAAGTCTTTTATATGAAACTCCTGCTTCTAATCGTTGTGATTTATGACAACAATATCTAAACCCAATTTTTTCAGAAAATGGAATAAGTTCATTAATATCTAAATGTAAAGTTAATTGAAAGTTTTTAGCATTTTCATCTTTAATCTTTTTATTTTTTGAATAACTTGTTTCTTTAAAATTTTGTATAGTAACTTTATGAATTTCAAACCGCGTTAATAATTTTTGTATATCCGTCATCATTTTAGTAAGTGAATCTAAATGAAGTTTATTTTTAGTTTGTGAAAAGGAAATGGATGATAATATATCTCTTTTTCCACGATGCATTCCAAGAACACAAGTATGCCCATCACCACCAAATAATCCTCCTAAGAATTCACGAACAATTGGTTTAGGACAAGATTCATCAAGAATAAATTCAGGTAATGTGGCAGATTGAATAACCTTTTTTCCAATTAATAAACCTTCTAATTGAACTATATGATTTAGAAGAGGTGCTGGAATTCTTACAACATATAAATGTCTATCATTATAATTAGTTTGCTTTGAAGGACATAGTAAATTTAAGTCATTTACAAAACTATTTACATCAATAATATGCCCAAAGAAGATACTTGCTGTATAATAATTATATTTATCTTTACGTTTACAAATATGCCCATCAGTTATTAAATAACCAATTAATTTTGCGAGAACAAGTGTTTTTTTGTAATTTTCAGTTGTATCTGTTTTAAATATTAAATCACCAACTTTTAAATGCCAGTTATTACACTCTTTTATTTCATCTGTAAAATCAACAAGTGGACACGTAATTCCTGCTTTAACTTTTTGTGTATTAACAAGTAAATCTTTTGCTTTTATCCATTGATTATCTGATGTTAATATAGGATGTTCAGGAGTACATGTATTAGTTCTTCCATCTTCAAATGTTAACTTAATACATTCTCGTTCTCCTTTATAAAGAAATCCTGATTGTTTAGAAGGCATTAATGTATTTGTTTTTTCATCCCATCCAAAAACTTCATTGTCACAAGATTCCATATTTTTTATACATATACTGAGACCATTTGTCATCACGATTGGTGTATTACCACTATTGCAATCACGTTCCATTTCTCCAAATCGTAACCCACCATCTCTGCTGCGCCCTTCAGCAGGTTGTCTTGTTAAATTAACCATTGGTCCAATAGATCTGCTATGTTGCTTATCATTGACCATATGTTTTAATCGCTGATAAAACACAGGTCCCATAAATACACTACATTCAATTTGTTCTCCAGTTAACCCATTATACATTAATTCATTTCCGTGCGCTTCATATCCCAATTCTAATAATTTATTTGAAATAGTTGCTACATCTAACTCTCCAAAACTGGTTCCATCTCCGAATAGTCCAAGTTCAACTAATACTTTTCCAAGCAATGTTTCTTTTAATTGACCAATAGTCATACGAGATGGAATTGCGTGAGGATTAATAATAATATCTGGTCTTACTCCATTACGAGTAAATGGCATATCTGCTTCAGGAATTATATTACCTACGGTCCCTTTCTGCCCATGTCGACTGCTAAATTTATCTCCAATCACCGGTTTTCTTAATGTTCTTAATCTTACTTTGGCAAAACTATACCCATCTCCATTTCTATTAATATAATTTTTATCAATATAAGTTTCTTCTGTAGTTTTATATTGTTTACTGCCATCTTCATATTTAATGACTTTTGTATGATCATTTCTATTCTCTTTAATTGGGGTTACTTTTGCAATAATAATATCCCGATTTTCAATTAAAGTATTTTCTGGAACAACGCCTTTAGAATTTATTTTATTATAATTTCCAAATTTCATTCCTTTTGTTTTTGCGGGGTCTGGTTTACATCTAATTTCTTCATCCCCATTAATTTTTTGTTTATCCTCATCTTTTTCTGTATGACTAATTGTAATTTGTAATAATCCTCTATCAATTGAACCTTGATTAATAAGCAATGAATCTTCCTGATTGTAACCAGTATGTGTCATAATAGCAACATTAATATTACAACCGGAAGGGTTTTCGTGTAATTTAATTATATTCATAACACGAGTATCAACTAATGGTCTTGTAGGATAAGTTAACACGTAAGCAGTTTTATCCATTCTTTCATTGAAATTAGTAGCATAAATACCCATTGCTTGTTTTGCTTGGGCGCATTGGTAAGTATTTCTTGGAGATTGATTGTGGTCCGGATATGGAATGCAAGAAGCAACTATTCCAAAAATGGTAGATGGATGAATTTCACAATGAGTATATTTATGAATAATATTATTAGAAATTTCAGTAATATTTTTAGGTTTTGTAGCAATCATACTAAAACCTTGTTCTTCGGCATCAATATATTCTATAACAGAATCATTAATTTTACAATTAATTAATAAATCATCCCAAGTTAATTTATTTTCGTTTAATTCAGTCATAATTTGTTGTGTAAGTAAAATATTATTATTTTTAACTCGAAATAATGGTCTCGTAATTCTTCCAGCATCATTACAAACTTTAATTTCTTGTAATTTATAGTCAAATATAATTGATGTATAAATATTAATTATTCCTTTGTATTTCATATCTTTTAATTGATTGTATAATTCTTCTGGATTTAATGTTATTCCAACCCAAGCTCCATTAATAAATACTTTAACTTTGTCATACATAAAACTAGGCGTTAATTCATTGTCGTCTATTTTTAAAATATTAGGAATTATATAATCATACAATGAATTACTATTTGAGTTAATAGTAACGTGTGCCATATAACTCAGATTTTTTACAACACCAACGGAAGCACCTTCAGGAGTGTTATGAACAGTTAGTCCATCTTTTAGGCAAAATCTTCCACGTTTATCGTGGAGTTGCCACCCAACATAAGGCCCAACCCCTACTTCTACTAAATTAAATTTACTACACATAAAAGATTTACTTCTTATAATTTGAGTTTCATCTTTAACAGTTGCTAATTTTTTATAAGGAAGAAGTGTTGGAATTTCATGTATTTTATAACCTGTGATTGTTAATTCTTTATAACTACTAAACTTTTTATCATTTGTTTTTTTATCAGTCCATTGACTTCTACCTTCTTTTATTCCACATGAAAACCCAAGTGACATTGCTAATGTATAAGCGTTTTCTATTATTATATTATTTTTTGGACCTTGGCAAATGCGTATTTCATGACCATTAGCTCTAACTGAACCATCTGTATCAATTAATCCTGCTAAAACTTTCAATCTTGTTTCTCTGTCATTTGTAAGATATTCATTTGGAATATGTTTATTGTTTAAAAGATTATATTTTCGAAGATATTTTTTAAGTGGTGCTTCTTCTACTCTATTACATATTCCAGAAGAGAATGCTTCTTTATTTATTTTTGAAACAATTGAAAACTTATATCTTCCATCTTTTGTAATTACTGCTCCATTTTCTTGAGCCCATTTTTCCCAATAATCTAAAGTCTCAAAATCTTTTTTATAATTCAATGCAAATCCTGTTCCATCGCTAAGACCATCCCCTAACCATATACCCAACAAATATGGGTCCATTTCTACATCTTTTTTTGTCCAATGAATGCCCTCTATTTTAAACAAAACTAATTTGTCTTTTGTTCTTGAATTCAGTTTTAGATATTTTTCAATAGTTATATCAATAGTATCATCATCGTCAAAACTATTAACAAATTGAGTTGCTTCATTTAAAGACTTAAAATGTTTTTCTTGAAATTTTATTTCTTCACGATTAAGAAATTCTACAATATGAGTATAATTTCTATCTTTTCTATTTGATTGTCTAATAGTCTTGTGTCCACGTATTTTAAGAGTTAGAATGTGATTATCAGTAACTCGATGCTTCATAAAATTATCTTTCTCAGGAATAATATCATACATATTTTTAAACCCAGAACATGTTGTACGCACTGTTGTGGAATTTCCAATATCATTTATAAGCACATCTCCGATTACTACATTTTTGGCAAGTTTAGAAGTTCCGTCCCACATTAAAATCTCTGTTTCAGGATCAAAACATTCTGCAGGACAAATAAATCCCCAAGATGTGCTGTTTAATTTACGAGGAGGAACTAATTTTCCACTTTTATCTGTTGGTGTAGAAATTCTACGAAGATGACTTAAAGTCGCAATATACGTTAAACGATTTAATACTTGTGCTACACCAACTTTATTAGAATTAATATGTTTAATCCCAAAATCACCAGTTGATAGCGCACGCTTTAAACCATTCTCAATAGTATTTGACTTAATAATTTTATAAATATTTGTTAAGTTAATAATATTTAAGTAATCTTCTTTAGATCTCCAACTGCCGGTTTTAATTTCTTTTATAACTTGTTTTTCCATGTCCTTAACCAATTTATTAAAATAATTTCTAAACAAATTATTAAGTGATACGCCTGGCAAATCAATACGCTTATTAATATATGAATCTCTATCATCTCCTTTAATTAATTCAAACTTAGCTTGAAGCAATTTATGTGTCATATATCCTAGAAAATAAATTTTTTGTTTAAGAGATTGACAATGAGGAAACAAATCATTTTGTAAAACTTCTAATGTAAATTGTCTTTTTTTCATTGCAGCTGTTTCCTTATCTACATTTAACGTGGTATAACCGACAACTCCTATAATATATTTAATCGCATCTTCATAAGTCATATATTTATTAGATTCTATAATAGATGCTTGTAAAGTTTCTAACATTTGCTGATACTTTTTTAAAGATAAATTAAGTAAAATGTATTCGCAAATTTCTTTATCAGATAATACGTTTAAAGCCCGAAATAGAATAAATAATGGAATTGGTTGTTTAATACGAGGAATTTGAATGCAAATTGGAAATCCGAAACCATTATTTTTTGAACTTATCATCATATTGATTTGTTTTGGCGAAATACATTTAAAGTCGGGCACAGATTTAATTTCAGCTTTCCAAGTATATTTAGTATCATTTTTTGAAATATTAAAACAATATACACGATTTTCAGCAGCCCTTTCCTGACCTAATATTGTTTTTTCGGAACCGTTAATGATAAAGAACCCACCTGAATTGTATTTACATTCTCCGGTGTATTGAGTATCAACATATTTATATTGATTTAGTACGCAAATATTAGATTTTAACATAATAGGTAATTTTCCAATATGAATTTTTGGAAGAGTTTTATATAATGTTTTTACATTCTCTAAACTATCTCCATCACGAATAATATATTTTATATTAATATCAATTGTCATTGCAGAAGCATAAGTAAAATTTCTAAGACGAGCTTCTTGTGGAAACATTAATTTTATAGCACCATTATTTTCGTGAATTTGTGGACGATAAATATGAAAATTATCAAATGTAATAAACATTTCAAGAAAATACTTACCACTTTTAGTATCATAATCCTCTTCAGATTTAATATGAACCGGGTTAAACATTTCAATCGTTTTAATAATTTGGTACCCAACAAAATTATTATACGATTCTAATTGATGTCGAACTAGTTTATTTAGATATTGTTCTTTAAAATATGATTCAATAACTGTCCAAGGGTCTTCAATATATGGATTTTGTTCAAGAACAAAATTGCCATTAGTGTCATAACCATTAATATTTTGAATATTCATTTTAGTTTGTTTTGATATATTATTCATCATTAGGGTTATTTTATATATCAATTTTTTTTTAAATTGATATAATAGATAATATAATTTATTGTATTGTGTTATAATTGTAAAATTGTTTTTTTATTATATTACATATGTCAACTAAAAAAACTATTCAAATTAATCCTGAATTATTTAAAATGGCTGGAAATAAAACCAAAAAAAATAAAGAGAAAAAAAATTTAACATTAAATCCAATTATTAGTCCAAATAATCTAAAAAATAAATTATTAAAAAGAATTAAAGAACATAAAACTCAAGAATTTAAAATTCAAGAAATACAAAATCAAGAATTTAAAAATAAAACCCCAGAAATAGAAACACAATCATCTAACCCTTCTACTTATACTGATGAATTTTATGGAGCATTAGATTATTTATCAGATTTATCAAAAAAACAAAAAAGTGATGCTGTAAAACAACGCTCGCTTAATACAAAAACTTTAAAAAATTTGTATCCAGATAATACTAATGCATTATCAAATAATTCAAGAAATAATCCAACAAATATATCATTAGAACTTCCCCCTGAACTGCAAGAAACTAATACATTTATTCCTCAAACAAATGACATATTTAATGTAAATTACAAAAAAGTAGAGGATGTTCCTTATGGTTGTTTAAAAAATGGTAAAAAGAAAACATATAGAGAATGGAAAGAAATAAATAATAATAATAATAATAATAACGGCAACATAGATATACATGATATAGTTAGACCACCTACTCCTCCAAAAAAAAATGTACCAGTACAGAAGTTATCAAGAGAAGAACATTTAGAAAAAATTAAAAATAAATTAAAACAAATTCAAAATCAAGAAAATGAAAAAAAACAAGAAACAAATTTAGGAATAAGTTCATTAGAACATTTTAGTAATGATTATAATCATGATATTGATATTGATATTAAAGATATTAAAAATATTAACCAAATTATTAAAGAAAAAGAACCAACAAAAACATATTTTAAACAAACATTAAAAACAAAAATTACATTAGGTAAATCAGATAAACTAAGAAGAGTTTCTGTTCTTATAAAAGATAATGAAACAAGAAAAAATATTATTAATACACAAAAAAAATTAAAAAAAACAAGTATAACTGATGTAAGAAAATATTTACGGCAACATGGTATAATAAAAGTTGGTTCAACGTGTCCATCTGATATTTTAAGAAAGGCATTTGAATCTGCTGTTTTAACAGGAGAAATAACTAACACAAATAAAGACACTTTATTACATAATTTTTTATCAAGTGAAATAGAAGAGTAAATTAAATTTATTTTCTTATTTAAAATTAAATGAACCAAATGCGAAATGATTTTAATGTAGATTTAAAAAAATTTTTTATTGATCTTAAAAATTATTTGGATACAGAATTATATTTTTATGGATCAGTAAATAGGTCAGATTATGTTCCAGAAAAAAGTGATATAGATGTTGCTATTTTCACAGATAATGAATATAGTATAATGACAAAAATACAACATTATTTAAAAATTAGTCGGTATGCGTTTGATAAAATAATTTGGAAATTAGAAGGTAATACAATTTATGGTTATAAAATAAAATGTAATAAATATACTAATTCAAAATGTGAAATAGCCATTTATAATAATGATTTTAAAGAAATTATATTAAAAGATTTAAGTAAATATAATTCAATTCCATTTTATATTGGAATATTATTATTTATTATAAAAACATTACATTATACATTTCCAATTTTATCTTTAAAAACTTATTCGGCATATAAACGAGTAATTTTTAATAGAATTATGGTAAATAAAAAAGACACCTCTTTTGTTTTAATAAAACAAAATAAAATTTAAAGACAAACTACTATAATAATACAATGTCTTTAATTAAAGAATATTTAGAATTAACAAAAAAGTATTCTAACGAATATGGTGACAAAACAATCATTTTAATGCAAAATGGCGCTTTTTTTGAAGTATATGGATTAAAAAATAAAAATAATCAGATTTATGGTTGCAAGTTAGATGATTTTTCTAGAATATGCGACTTAAATATAGTTGAAAAAAAGGTTCCAGGAGGAGATATGACAATAAATGAAGAACAAGTTGTTAATTCTGGGTTTAAAACACATTTAATTGAAAAATATATTAAAAAATTACAGGATGATGGATATACTATTATTGTTTATGAAGAAGAAGGAGAAGACCATGTTAAAAAAACTAAAATAAGAAATAAAACAGGAATATATTCTCCGGGAACATCTTTTGACCAAGACACAGAACAAATAACTAACAATATATGTTGTTTATGGATTGAAAATAACAAAAGCACATTAAAACATTCATTTAAAAATCAAATTTATATAGGCATTGGATTAATTGATATTTATACAGGCAATACTTATATTAATGAATATAATGATGAATATATTAAAAATCCTTGTACATTTGACGATTTAGAACGATTTATTTCAATATATAATCCAAGTGAAACTATTATTGTATCAAACTTACCAACAAATGAGATCAATGATATTATTAATTTTATTAATTTAAAAAGCAAATCTTTACATATTGTTAGTTTAAAAGATATTGGTCCTAATGTTAATATTATTCGAGCAAATAATTGCGAAAAACAAATATATCAAACAGAATTATTACATAAATTTTATAAAATTCATGATATAAATTCATTTATGAGTATTTTTTACGATAATGTTTACGCCACGCAAGCATTTTGTTTTTTATTAGATTTTGTTTATCAACATAATCCATATTTAATTCAAAATATTTCAGAACCTGTATTAGAAAATACAAGTAACAAATTAATATTAGCTAATCATTCATTAAAACAATTAAATATTATAGATGATGATAATTATAAAGGCAAATATTCTTCAGTTTCAAAAATGTTAAATGAATGTATAACTCCTATGGGTAAACGCAAATTTACTAATAATTTTTTAAATCCGGTAACAGATAAAAATTATTTACAAAGAGAATATAATATTATTGAAGCATTATTATTTTCTTATAATGATACTAATGATACTAATGAAAATAATGAAAATAATGAATATAACAATATTAAAACTTTGTTAGTTCAAATAAAAGATATTAGTAAAATTATGCGTCAAATTATTTTACAAAAAATTACTCCTAAGTTATTACATCATTTATATTCTTCAATTAAAACATCTAAAATAATTTATAATTTTATAATTAGAAATGAAAATTTAACTGAATATTTAAAAAATAAATTACCAGAGTTTGTTAGTTTAATTGATAAAGCAGATGACATCATTAATTATTTAGATGCTGTATTTATTATTGATGATTGTAAAGATATAGATAATATAAACAAAATTGAAAAGAGTTTTATTAAAAATGGAGTTGATAATGTATTAGATACTAACATACAAACATTAAATGATTCTCAAGATCAATTGGAAGCTTGCCGGTTTTATTTTAGTTCATTAATATCAACTTATGAAACAACATTAAAACCAAAAAAAACAACTAAAAAAAAAATAGAAGACGAGGACGATGACAATATAAAAGAATATGTTAATATTCACGAAACTGAAAAAAATAATTTTAGTTTATTAGCAACTGAAAGAAGATGTAAAATATTAGAGGAATTAGTAAAAAATACAAAAAAAGTTACATTAAAATATTGTTCAAGTTTTTCTGGAATGGAAACTCAATTTACTTTAGAATTAAATTTAGAATATAATAAACAATCTTTATCAAAAAAATCAATAACAAATAGTCAAATAAATATTCTTTGTAAAAATGTTGGGTTAATTAAAGTTAATTTAATTGATACGGTTTTAAAAGTGTATCAAACAATTGTAAAAAACATGCAACATTATCATTCTCACATTGATAGCATTAGTAATTTTATTACACATATTGATATTGTATATACTAAAGCATTTATTGCTTCAAAATATAACTATTGTAAACCTGAAATTGTTTTATTAGATTCAAACAAATCATTTGTAAAAGCAACAGATTTAAGACATTGTTTAATTGAAAAAATTCAACAATCTGAATTATATGTAGCTAATGATATAACTCTTGGTTTAAATAATAAAGATAATAAAGATAATAAAGATGGCATTTTATTATATGGAACAAATGCCGTAGGAAAAACTAGTTTTATTCGTGCATTAGGAATTTCTATAATTATGGCACAAGCCGGATTATATGTTCCAGCCTCCAGTTATCAATTTAGTCCTTATAAGTATATTTTTACACGCATATTAGGAAATGATAATCTATTTAAAGGATTATCAACTTTTGCGGTAGAAATGTCCGAATTAAGAACTATTTTGCGTTTAGCTAATAAAAATAGTATGGTACTTGGAGATGAATTGTGTTCTGGAACAGAAAGTATAAGTGCTGTTAGTATTTTTGTTTCAGGAGTTCAAAAATTAGCATCTATTTGTTGCTCGTTTATATTTGCTACACATTTACATGAAATTATTAATTATGATGAAATTACTTCTCTACATAATGTTGGTATGAAACACATGAGTGTTATATATAATAAAGAAAACGATTGCTTAGTATATGACCGAAAACTTAAAGATGGACCTGGAAATAATATGTATGGACTTGAAGTTTGCAAAAGTTTAAATCTACCTCAAGATTTTTTAGATAATGCTCATAATATTCGTATAAAATATCATCCTGAATTATCCAGCATTTTAGATCATAAAAGTTCTCATTATAACGCAAAACATATTACTGGAGGCATATGTGAAAATTGTAAAATAAATGTTGCAGTAGACGTTCATCATTTAATATTTCAAAATGAAGCAGATAAAAATGGAACAATTAACAAAAAAGGGCTATCGTTTCCCAAAAATATTAAAGCAAATTTAATGAATTTATGTGAAAAATGTCATGATAATATACATAAAAGTAACAAAAAATATAAGAAGACAAAAACAACAAATGGACAAATTTTAGAAGAAATTTAGAAGAAATTTAGAAGAAATTTAGAAGAAATTTAGAAGAAATTTAGAAGAAATTTAGAAGAATTTTAATATAATAACTACGTAGTTAATATATTATTAAATAAATATGTTTAATTTCTGCGGTATTTTTTAGACTTGTTAGAAAACATGCCTAAAAACTTGCGTGTCGCACGTTGTAAAAATGGAATAGATTGTTCTCCAGTTTTTATTACTTGACTTCCTACATTTTTAATACCAGACTTAACCTTAGGCAAAACTTTGTTGCTAGTATTTTTAGCAAAAGAAAGTGTATTCCTAAAAGATTTATTTATAATGTTGTTAGAGTTTCTTCTTTTTTTTGAAGAAAAACGTTTGCGATGTATACGATGAACCATTTATAATATATACAAATAAAATATAAATACTTAAAAATAAATTATTTAAAATATAAAATAAAACCTGAAGAAATAATTTAAAAATATTTGTATTTTTAAATTATTTGTTATACCCCTTAAATCCAATATTGAATATATATAACAATAAAATAAATTAATTTCTGTACAACTATTTTATTCTAAACAAACTAACAAACTAACAAACTAACAAACTAACAAACTAAATAATAATAATAATAATAATACATTTTGATACAAATTTATACACGCAAAAATACAATATAAAGTTTTGTGAGTTAATATAAATTTTACTAAACTTTTTTAAATGTAAATAATATATGATTGAAATAATAAATTTTATAAAAGAAAATTTTAAAGTAATAATAATAATAGTTGTAGTATTATTATTTTTGTTAGTTTTAATAAATATAAAAGGTATAAATTTAAATGAAAAAAAAATAGAATCAAAATTAGTGCAAAAAGTAACAGTAGAAACATTTGATTCGACAATTGATTCGACATTTGATTCGACAATTGATATTAATTTAGATAAAATAATGGGTAAAACAAATACATTTTGTGAAAGTTATTTAGAAAATTCAGGTGAATTAGAAAAAGCGTGTGAACAATTAACAAAAAATAATTGTGCTAATGTAACGTGTTGTGTATTTAATAATGGAAAATGTGCTGCAGGCGATATAAATGGACCAACATATAAAACAGATAAAGATGGTAATTTAATAACAATGGATTCATATTATTATTTAGGTAAGTGTCAGGGTAAATGCCCTTAGAGAACAACTATAATTTACGAATTGTTATTCCAGAATCTAACGCTAATTGCTGTACTATTGCGTCATTATTATAATCTTCTAAATAGATAATTTCTTTTAGTTCACATGCGGCTATAGAACGAAAACAATTTATACATGGATAATGTGTAATATATATTTTGGCATTTTCTAAACTAGCTCCTCTTTTTGCACAATCAGCTAATGCATTTACTTCACTATGAATAATTGATTGTTCATGTTCATCTTTTATACGAGATGTATGTGGGGCGCCTGATATAAATCCATTGTAACCCATTGATATTAAACGATTATTTTTTACTATTACTGAACCTACATGAAGTTTTTTACAAGGACTGCGTTGTGAGGCTAGAATCGCAATTGACATAAAATATTCATCCCAATTTAATCTTACATCAAAATTATTACTTTTTGTTAGTTGACACAATTTTACAAACATAATATAATAAATATATTATGTTTTTAATTTGTTATTTAAATATTTAAGTCTCATTAAAATCAATTAATTTAATAAAAAATTGATTTATTTTAAAATCAATATAAAATAATTATACTATATTATATAAGACAATGATCATTCCTATTAAATGTTTTACTTGTGGTAATGTGCTTGCCAATAAATATCGTTATTATTGTCAGGAGGTTAGAAAGAGAAAAATGACAAGAGATTTACATGTTGATAAGGTAATTTATTTAACACCTGAATATAGTCAAAAAACTCCCGAAGGTGAAGTTTTAGATGAATTAAATTTAACTAAAATGTGTTGTAGAAGACATATGTTAACTCATGTTGATATTGAATAGATAGATAGAATTATTATAAAATAAATACACTTTTCTAAATTTTACTTTAAATACTTTTAATACTTTTTAATAACTTTTTTTACTTTAAATACTTTTTTAAATGTATAATATATATGCCAAAAAAATCAAATAAACGCAGAATGATGTCAAGAATGAAGACAAAGACAAGAATGAAGACAAAGACAAGAAACCAAAAACCAGTTTTAATGATTGGTTGTTCTGTACCTAAAGTAAATACAAAAAATTATTTATCTTTAGGTAATAAATCTTTAAAAAATAGATATAAATATAAAAAACTCAAAGGAGGTTTAGGCTGTGGTTCTTCAGGATGTCCACTAGCTCCTTTATCAACAAAACAAATGAATCAGCTGGGCGGAACTTGTAATACTTGTTCTCAATTACAACAAGGCGGTAAAATACCACCACCTTTTGTACCTTCAAATTCAGCATGGGGACCCTCTGTAAATAAATGGCCTGGAGTAGATGGAGTTTCTAGTAGTAGAAATTATCTTTCTCCTTATAATACTAATAATGATCCTCAACAACAAATGTCTATGAATAATGCTGGATATAATACAAAAAATAGTCTAGTTGGAGGTAAAAAAAATAAAAAAATTGGAGGTGGACTTATACCACAAGATTTAGTAAATTTAGGCAGAGATTATACTTATAATTTTAAAAGCACATACAATGCTTTAAATGGCTATAAAGCTCCTGTAGACCCATCTCCATATAAAGGACAATTAACTGGCTCGTTAATTCATAATGGATTTTTTTCTTAGTTTAATTTTATTTTTATATAATTATAATATATATATGGCATTTCCAAATAAATTAAGTCAATTATGTACTCCATCGTATATTTATTTTATTATTTCTGTTTTAGCTATATCTATTTCAGTTATTCAAAATATTGGAAATAATAAAAAATATACTTTAGGAATGTTTTCATGTACTGTTCCTAGTTGTATAGCAATATTTATAATTAAAATAATTTACATATTCTTTTGGACTTGGATATTGAATTTAATGTGTAAAGATGGACATTCTAATATTGCTTGGTTTTTAGTTTTATTACCATTTGTATTTCTTTTTGTTATTATGGGTATGGTTGTATTATATCAAAAGAAACACGATAAAGAAGGTTATTGTGGTAAAAAATGTTGTAATTGTAATTGTAATTAGTCTACTAATTTAATTTGTTTATATAAAATATGAGCAAAACACAATCAATATTTGGATTATTATTATTTTTAATTATTATATTTTCTATGAATATGATTTTTGGAAATGTATTAAGTGAAACATTTACAACAAATAGAAATATAGACATGCCTTCACCTTCAGTTAACCAATTAAAAAAAACATTAAATGACAATAATATTGAAAAATTCTTAGGAAGAATGTCTCCTCAAAATCAAAACGATGACCAACCTTTATATTTTGGATTTTCTTTATAATAAAAAAGGTTTAATTATAAATTTATCCAAAAATTGTATATTTAGAAGCATACATTCCCAAAAAAATTAAAACCATTCCTACATAATCATCAATAGTAGTAGGCAATTTTAACCAATACGTATTAGACCATAATTGTGCTAAAAAATCAAATATATAGGATGATAATCCTAATTGAGGTGCTGATAAAAACGTAATACCAATTCGTTGTGCTGGAATTAAAAACATCCATTCAATAGATGCCCAAAATTCAGATGATAAAATTTTGACTAAAATATTCGCATCTTTCATTTCGGGAGTTGTTTGTGTAAATAATGCAAAATCCATTGTTAGCCCAATCATAATGTTAAGAAAAATCCAAAATAAAACTTTTAATACAAAATTCATTATATCTATTATTAAAGTTATATATTTTATTTTAATTATATATAATGAACTATTCTAAAATTCCATATTATATTTTATTTTTATTTTTATTTATATTAGCTCAAAGTTTATCAATGTGGGGGCAATATGTAACTCTTCCATTCAAAAATTTATCAATGTGGGAAGCCTACAAAATGGCTATACCATTTGCTTGGTTAGATTGGATTTTTATGACATTAACAATAATGGTTGGTAATAAATATGACTTAGTAACTCCAACTCAAGATACATTTTTATTGATTATTATACAATTTTGTTTAATAATATTAATAAATAAATTTTACTTAAAAAAACAAACAACCCGAAGTGATATAATAGCATTTATTATTATTTTATTTGGGTTTTTTGTTAGTTTTTCACATTTAGTTTCTAAAATTTTTAATATAGTTGTTCCAATTCATAAAGACAAAACCCCTATTCATGAAAATGAAAAATCTAAAAATGAAAAATCTAAAAATGAAAAATCTAAAAATGAAAAATAATATTATAATAATATATGACAGATACAGAAAATAAAAGAGTACAAAATGGAATTCGTTATGATTTAAATGGGTGGACGTATATTTCTATTAAGGGATTGCCTAAAGAACGAGGATTTGCATATGGAAAATTAATGGTAAAAGATATGAAAGAAGTTAGGCGTATATTAGATTTTATAATTTATACAGATTTTGGTGTAGAATGGGATTTTTTTATTAAAGCAGCTAAAAAGTATTTTACTCCAAAAATAGAAGAACATTTTCCTGAATTTTATGAAGAAATGGTAGGATTTGCTGAAGGGGCTAATATGTCAATTGATGAAGTCGTTGCTTGGAATAATTATTTTACATTAACTGAAGGTTGGTGGGCTAATATGCCAGAAGAAGAAGCAGCTATTAAATCTTCTATATCAAATAATACATCTTCAAAAGAAGGTGGCGCCCAAGAAAGATGTAGTGCTTTTATTGCTGTTGGAGATTGGACAACGGATGGTAAAATAGTTTGCGCACATAATAACTTTTCCAATTTTGTAGATGGACAATTGGCTAAATATGTTATTGATATAAAACCAACAAAAGGTAATCGTATTTTAATGACGGGATTTCCTGGATGGATATGGTCTGGAACAGATTTTTTTGTAACTTCAGCAGGAATATTAGGCACTGAAACAACTATTGGGGGATTTGTACCTTATGAAAATAATATACCAATTTCTTGTCGCATTCGTAATGCTATGCAGTATGGAAATAATTTAAATGATTATGAAAAAATGTTATTAGATGGTAATTCTGGAGATTACGCTAATTCTTGGTTATTTGGAGATACTAACACAAATGAAATAATGAGAATAGAATTAGGATTACGCTTTCATAAAACTGAACGCACAAAAAATGGATATTTTATTGGATTTAATGCTCCGTATGACCCAAGAATACGTAATTTAGAATGTGTAAATACAGGAATTGATGATTTAAGACGACATCAGGGCGCTCGTAAAGTACGTTTATCTGATTTAATGGATACTTGGAAAGGCAAATTAAACATAAATATCGCGCAACAAATTATTAGTGATCATTATGATGTATATTTAAAGAAAGAAAATTTATGTTCTAGAACAGTTTGTTCTCATTATGAATTAGATGCTCGTGAATATATGTCTGACCCTTCAAGACCAAAGCCATTTCAGCCTCGCGGTGCTTTAGATGGAAATATTGTTGATTCAACTATGACCAAAAATATGTCATTTTTATTAAGATGGGGGAGTTCTTGTGGTACTCCATTTTATGCAGATAAATTTTGTTCTGAAAATAGAGTTTGGGATCATTTAAAACCATATTTACATGATAGACCACAACAACCATGGACTAAATTTTCAATATTAAAAAACAAAATTTTGAAACAACAAACAAAACAAAAAAATAAAAAAATAAAAAATAAAACAAAAAAAACAACTAACAAAATAAGTAACAAAATAAGTAAAATAACTAACTAACAAAATAACTAACAAAATAACTAAAATAACTAACAAAATAAAGAAGGCATTTATTAATTATTTTAAACAAAATAACTAACAAAATAACTAACAAAATAACTAACAAAATAAGTAACAAAATAAGTAAAATAACTAACTAACAAAATAACTAACAAAATAACTAAAATAACTAACAAAATAACTAACAAAATAAAGAAGGCATTTATTAATTATTTTTAATATTATAATAATGAATTTTTAATATTAAAAAAAATAACATTATTATAATATA
>Ga0209443_1000334_pt1 | contig 32339 bp, 33 predicted proteins | sample LauGreBMM110DCMD_2_FD_187571 | JGI IMG/M metagenome (GOLD analysis project Ga0209443, IMG submission 187571) | Freshwater lake microbial communities from Lake Michigan, USA - Su13.BD.MM110.DCMD (SPAdes) (version 2) | ecosystem: Environmental > Aquatic > Freshwater > Lake | place: Lake Michigan... | reverse complement strand
TTTTGAACAGAGTTTCACCCCTGAATCGAGCATTTGCCTTTCAGCAATTGCAATCTGCGAAGCATTGGTAATTAATAAAAAATCATCCACTTTATATTGATTTCTCAATACAGTATGTTGGAACAAAGACTGTTTGTCAAAAATTTCCAAAAATTGCTTTGGCTTGCCGTGTCTGGAAAGGGGCCACAATCGGGTTCCGGAGCCGCCACTTAAAATGACATTTATAGCGTGTTTCTTGTGTTCCATGATTATTTAATGCTTTCCCTTTCGGCTATGTCTTTTCTTAAAGAGGAGGAAGAAAAACGATGTTCGCGGGTGTTAAAATAAAGTTCAATTCCTTTTTCTTCGCAGTAGGTTCTTCCCGTAAAATCTTTTACGGCATATTCGTCGCCTACAATTCGCATGTCGATTTGAAAGGATTTCAAAACATCTTCTAGATCTTGTTCCGTAGCATAGGGCACAATTTCATCCACAAATTTGCAACCCTTCAATTGAATGTAACGCTCCACAACAGTTTGTATGGGCTTATTCTTATTCGGTCGGTCCAATGTTGGATCCGTTTGCAGACCCACTATAAGGTAATCACACTTTGATTTTGCCTCTTCCAACATTTTGATGTGTCCGGCATGCAGTAAGTCAAATGCACTAAAGGTTATTCCAGTTTTCATTTTTGCTAATTTTAAATAATATAGATTTTTTAGGTTTTAATAACTTTGGGTGTCACAAAATAATCAGGATTAAAAATAAAATGGGCAGGTGTTTTTTAAATTTAAAAAAGGGTTCCCCTTTAATAGTCACAGTTTGACTATTAATAAAAAAAAGATGAAATTTAATTTTAAAGAAGTAAAATCTTGAAAACGAACTTACTGCAACTTGAATTAAATTTGTTTTTGTGTAAAACCAATAAATCATTATTTTTTGCAACATTAAGCTGTAATGCACAATTGAGATCTAAGATTTACAACAGCAAATTTATAGTCCGACTCTAAAACAGCGGAAGTTATTAGGTGGTAATAAAGTCTTTTTAAGGAAAAATTGCCCCTAAAAAATAAATTGAAAACCAAGAAAGTACTATGTAGCGCTTCAGAATTAACCCTTAATTCCTTAAAAACATAAAAAAAATTGATGGAATGGCTGTCTTCGATAGGACATATGAAAATCCGTTGGGTGTAATTAGTTTATGACGATAATTTTTCGTCCTTAATTTGATTTTTGACAGAAAATCGTATTGAGAACTAGGACTATAATGTCAATTCTGTAGAGCCAAGTCACAAATTCAATTTATTAGTTGCAAAAAAGAATAGCATCCATCGGATAAATTAAAATAAAAATTTATTTCTAAAGTCTAAATGTTTAGGCTTGGCATAGAATTCTTTTTTCAAGTTGAATCATTCTCCTGAGTAAAATCAGGTAATAAAATTATCAAATCAATTCACTAATCGAATTAAAAATTATATTTTTACCATCAATAAAATGAAAGAATTCAAATGCTTGAAAAATTAATTTATACGACTGCAATCGCTCTAGGCTTTATTTTAATATTTATTTACACCACTAGATATAAAAATAACCATCTTACAAATATTTATTTAGTTTTATTAATATTTTTATACTGTATTCGTCTTATCAATAAAACTTTTACTGAAATTGCAATTTTCTCTTATTACCAGAAACAAATAGCAATATTTTGTAGTGTTAATGCCATTTGGTTATTTTATTCATATTTAAAAAAAATAATTTATAGTCAAAAAACCTATAAAACAAAAGAATTATTACATTTTATTGGGTGTAATATAATTGTGGTGATTTTTTATATCGGAGATAAAAACAAAAATATATTCCCACAACAAATAAAATTCCATGTTCTTATTTTATTTACATATTCTCTAGTATATTTTATAGCAGTAGTAAAATTAACACTAAAAAATACGCTGAACCATAAAAGCGATTTTCTAGTAATTAATATACAAAATAAAGATAAAAAGAAATGGATTCTTATGATAGTTGGCGCATTTATACTATTGTTTTTTAAATCAATGTATAAATTGGTTTTTAATGATAATCCTTATAATAATTTCCTTATTTTTGATGCGATAATTTGGATTGCAATCTACCTTAAAGTTCTCTATACTCCAGAATTTGTTTATGGCCATGAAATGTTTAGAATTAAAAATAAGGAATTTCAAAGAGACGATATCGTTTTTGGGAATATTTGGATTTTTGGGAATACCAATTCAATAAATACGGAAGCTCTTTTATTAAAAGAAAAAATTAATCCAAAAATTGAAGAATACATTCTAAGTATAGAAAATATAGCTTTAAATACAGAGTTTTTTTTTGATGAAAAAAATAAATTACGTGAATTAGCATACAAATTAAATATTCCTAAGAGTCATTTAAAATATATTTTCAAATATCATTCTACTATAAGTTTTATTGATTTTAAGAAATTAGTACGCATACACAAGACAATACTTTTAATAAAACAAGGGTATCTAAATAATAATACATTGGAATCCTTAGCAGAAAAAGTTGGATTTTCATCTTATAGTCCCTTTTTCAAAAATTTTAAGTCCATAACAGGAGTCTCACCAAATAAGTTTATTAGAAGCTCTCGATAAAAAGTGAAATACTAAAAGGTGCATTTTAATTCTTTTTAAAATTCTAATTTCAAAATGGCTGGAGACCTATAAAACTTCATTAGAAAAAAGTTCACTTTTTTTAACCCCAAGAGTTTTAACTAATTTGTCGAGTTTAGATATTTTCAAATCCACTTCCCCATTTTCTATTTTACAATAGTATTTAGCGGATACGTCGATCTGAATAGAAACATATTCAACACTCAAATTATTTCGTTCTCTAAAAAATTTAATCTTTTTGGCTAGCATAAAAAAATTATTAAATCGAGTTATACATTTCAAATGTTCATTAAAAATAATCTTGGTTTACTGGACAGTTTTTTAATTGAATTAATTCTAATATTCATTGCAAAATTAATTGTTTTTTTGTCTAAAAGTAAGGGGTGAGTCTATGCTTTATGGTCCTATTAAATTTTTGAATTATCTTTTATAAATTTTGACAACACATTTTAAATTTTGACAACACATTTTAAATTTTTGACAACACATTTTATAATACTCTAATGCTTTACTATAAAGCAAATAAAAAACATAAAAATGAAGATGTTTTTAATCTATATTAAAAAATCCTTGGTAATTAAAATTTTAGAATAAAACTATATATTGGCTCTAATTACACTTAAAGTTTGTTGTGTAATTCCCAAATAGGACGCAATATGTCCAAGTGGTGCTCGTAATAAAATGGTAGGATTGTTTTCTAATATATTTTTATATCGCTGTTCAGCGGTTTGAAATTGTAGTGAAAATAACTTATCCGATAATGTTTTTACAACACCTAACATTACCATTCTTGCAAACCGCTCTAATTGAGGGGATTTTTCAAATAAATTTTCAATATCATGATAATTAACTATTCTAATAGATGTATCTTCAAGGACTTGCCAACTGTATTGATTAGGTAAATTAAAAAAAATACTATCAATGGTTTGGCTAAACGAATTCTCATCTAAAAAAAGAAAAGTAATGTCTTTTTCTTCTTTTTCATAATACAAACGAATCAATCCTTTTTCGATAAACATTAATTTATGATATTTTTTATCGGATGAAATTATTTTTCTCCCTTTAGAAAGTTCTTCCTTTTTAAATAAGGAATCTAATGATTCATTTAACTCTTGTGATAAAGGAATATTTTGATTAAGATATTTAATTAGATCTATTTTATGAATGTAAAATTTATAAAAAATTGTTGTCGTCTAATTTATATAGGTTAATTCAGTACTGCTGCGTTAATTTTATTTATATGTTGTAATATATTGAAATCAAAAAAAAAATATTGTATTTGAAACCTATAAATTACAATCAACTATCTTTTGCTTCTTATGATAATTTTGCTAATTTATGTTATTATTTCCTATCTTAAATTATTTAAAAGCTTTATCTGATTTTTGGGAAGCAGCATTTATCTATATAGACCTATATTTAATCACAAATTTATAGTGCTTTTTATTTGGCACTAGAAAAATTTACCTTAGAGGTTACTCCCCCGTTTGAGAAAAAAAATAAATAGAGAAACTCCTTTCTATTAGACTCCCCCCTCTCGTTTTCAAATCTTTTCTCTAATGTTTTTCAGCTTTTTTTAACTTGATAAACAAGAAGGAATAAGCTGTAACAAGCATTATTATCCGCCATTTTTTGTATATAACTATAGTTACGCTGGGTATTTGTTAAATCCCTTTAAAATCATAAGCGAAGGGGGTGTTTCTCTTTGGTGTGTGAATAAAATCAGTATATTTTAAAGATTCTGTTCCTGTCCAAACAAATAATTACAATGACATACATTATAATAAATTAAAACTTTTGTCAATATTTGTACCTTATTTGTACCTTTTAGTTTTAACTTATTGATTGTCAATTACAAATATTTATATTAGAGAAAAATAAAAAAGAGTCCCGAGCAATCGGGATTTTTTTGCTTTTGTAATTAATGTAAAATTCTTCGGTAATTATACCAATTGTAATTTTGCTAAAGTTAATACAGGTAGGCAATATATTTAGTTTAATCTAGTGGACAATTATTTATTGCTATTCGGTATTAAATAATAAAATAATTTATCTTTAAACCTTTTCATACAGATTGGGTCTTAGCAATAGTCTATTTTTTTATATGTCAAATTTTTTTCGTTTACTTCCTTTTTTTTTCTTTTCAATTACCACTTTTGCTCAAAATGATATTAGCCTCAGCGGAACCGTTTTGGATATCAATACTCAATTGCCTCTTGAATCCGCTACAGTATATTTTTCCAATGTAAAAGACTCCACAATAATTGAATTTACTGCTACAGATAAAAAAGGATTGTTTAAAATTAATACCAGAAAATATGACGCCCCTGTTTTACTAAAAGTAAATCAAACTGGATATCAAACCTTTGTAGAAGAACATACGGACCTAAAGGATAGTAAGGATTTTGGTAAAATATACTTGTTGAGTAATTCTTATACTTTAGATGAAGTTGTTGTTGTAAAAGATATTCCTATCAAAATAAAAAAAGATACTCTAGAATATAATGCTTCCTCTTTCAAAGTTCGTCCTGATTCTAATGTTGAGACTTTATTGAAAGAACTTCCTGGTTTTGAAGTTGATAATGACGGAAAAATTACTGTCAACGGAAAGGAAGTGAATCAGGTATTAGTCAACGGAAAACCTTTTTTTGACAAAGAAGGCGCAATGGTTCTCAAGAATCTTCCTGCCGAAATTATTAATAAAATACAAGTTTCTGATTTTAAAACCAAAAAAGAAGAATTAGCGAAACAGGAATCCACTTCCGATTTTTCGAGTGTTAATTTTACAATTGACGAGAAGAAAAACAAAGGAACGTTTGGTAAATTTTTGGGAGGATATGGATCCGATGAGCGTTACGAAAGTAGTTTTATTCTAAATTTTTTCGATAATAAACAAAAGATTAGCGTGTTGGGTTCTTCCAATAATATCAATGCCTCTGGGTTTTCGATGGATGATGTTTTTGATAATATGGGCGGAGGTCGCAATAGCAAAACCGAGACAACCTCGCCACCAGGGAAAGGCATAACGCAATCGAATATTGCAGGATTCAGTTATGCGGATCAATGGAATAAAATGATGGAAGCTGTAGGTAGTTATGATTATAAAAGCACTATAAATAACAATGAGAGTAAAGCCAAGCAATTCAGTTTTTTGCCTACTGGCGCCAATTTCACAGAATCTGAATCCAAAACTAAGAATGAGAAAACGGTTAATAAAGCAAATTTTGAATTAGAATATAAAGTGACTCCATCGATAAGGTTGGTTATAACTCCAGATATTAATCAAACCCATTCGAATAATAATCTCATTACTGCCAGTAAAACGAAAAATGATAAAGAAGAAGCTATTAATGAAAGTGACACAAAAACCAATAAAGAAATCGATAATTTAGTTTTAGGGAATACCATTAACTTGAATAAATCATTTAGCAAAAAACTACGTAATCTAAGTTTTGTTTATAACAATAGCTATACCTCTGTTGATTCAGAAGGATTAACATTGTCCAAAACGGTTTTCTTTAAAAACAACAGACCCAATATTGATCGAGATCAAAACATTTTAACAAGCAATAATTTCAATTCAAATTCAATGGATATTGAATACACAGAACCTATAACCGATTCTTTTCGAGTGCGAGTAGGGGCAGATTTTGATTGGATAAGTGAAATAAATGATTTGAAAACCTATGATTTTGACGCAAGTTCACAATCGTATACAGACTTAAATGATCTTCAATCCAATTATACGAATTCTAGTCGAAATTCTATTAGGCCCAAAGTGGGCTTAACCTATGAAAAGAATAAATACACTTTTACTCTTAATTCTAGTACATCGGTTGTCGATTATGATAACCATTCTTTTTATTTAAATAAAGATACTAATTTGAGTCAAAAATATGTTCTTCCTTACTACAATGCACAAATAAGATATCGAATAAATAAGTCAAAATTTTTCACAATAAAATACGATTTCAATAACAACCTACCCACCTCTGTACAATTAATTCCGGTGGCGAATTTATCCAATCCTTTAGTAACGATTATTGGAAATCCAGATTTGAACCCCAGCGGGACACATACAGGAAGTATTAGTTTAAAAAACTATAATTTTAGAAAGCGTACAGGTTACCATTTGAATTTAAAAACAAATTATTATAAAAATGAAATTGTGTCGACTTCGGTATACGATGCCAATGGAAAAAAGACTACTACTTATGTAAATATTGATGATACTCATTCTTCATCCATTGGGGGTGGCTGGAATCAAAATATAAAAAAAGGAGCTCATTTTTTTCGCTATGGAATGAATCTAAATGGAAATTATTCCTTTGTTAAAGGATATACCAATTCGATTTTATTCAATGCCAAATCAGTACGAGTGACACCAAGTATTTATTTAAGTTATGATTATGGAGATTTGCTTACCTTGGCTCCATCTTATAAATTTACCTACAACGAGACCAAATACGAAAATTATAGGATTGATGCTATTTCTAACGTTTTGCATACGATAAATTTACAGACTACTTCCTATTGGCCTCAAAATTGGGTTTGGGGTAATGATTTTGGATATACTTACAACTCTAACATATCGGATGATTTCAAAAAAGATTTTTATTTATGGAACACTAGTTTATCCTATGGTTTTTTCGATAAAAAAATGATATTAAAAGTAAAGGTGTATGATGTTTTAAATCAAAACCAAAGTGCTACTAGAACCATCTTGGCAACAACAATCAGAGATGAAGAAAACACGGTTTTAAAACGCTATGCCATGTTTTCTTTGTCCTATAAAATGGGTAATTTTGTAAAAAAAAGGTATTCTAAGCTAAAGGATGAAAATCTAGATTAACTAATTGTGGGTTCATAGTTTATGACAAATAAAACTTTGTCATTAAAAAGTTTTAGAAACCCTATCTACGGCTCGAATGGTGAAATCCAAATCCTCATAAGAAAGCGCATCGGTGATGAACCAAGTTTCATAAGCTGATGGTGCAATATAAATTCCCTCTTGCAGCAATCCGTGAAAGAATTTTTTGAAGGTTTCATTGTCTCCTTTTGCAGCACTTTGAAAATCGATAACCGGAGCGGCATCAAAATGTACCGAAATCATGGAACCAATTCGGTTAATGGTAAAAGCCACCTGGTTTGCGTTTAAAACTTGATCCATTCCAGCCGCCAAATAGGCCGTTTTCTCTTCTAATCTTTTGAAAATATTGCTATCAGCGTCCAAAGCTTGAAGCATGGCTAATCCTGCTGTCATTGCCAATGGATTTCCGGATAAGGTTCCCGCTTGATAAACAGGACCTAATGGTGCCAGATAATTCATGATTTCGTTTCTAGCTGCAAAGGCTCCCACAGGCAAACCACCACCAATTACTTTTCCGAAACAAACAATATCGGCATTGATATTGAATAATTCTTGAACGCCACCTTTAGCCAATCGAAACCCTGTCATTACCTCGTCAAAAATTAGCAAGATTCCATTGTCGGTGCACAGTTTTCTTACTCCTTCCAGGAATCCTTTGTTCGGAGGGATACAACCCATATTTCCTGCAACGGGTTCAATAATTATAGCTGCAATTTCATTTTTATTGGCAACTATTAGTTGAGCTACATTTTCTAAGTCGTTGTATTTTGCCAGCAAAGTGTCTTTTGCCGTTCCTGCTGTCACACCGGGACTATTAGGTGTCCCAAAAGTAACGGCGCCACTTCCGGCTTGAATCAAAAAAGAATCGGAATGGCCGTGATAACAACCGGCAAATTTTATGATTTTATCTTTTTTGGTAAACCCACGGGCTAACCGAATCGCACTCATACAAGCTTCTGTCCCTGAATTTACAAACCTGATTTTGTCAATATTAGGCACCATCGAAACAGCCAAAGCCGCAATTTGTGTTTCCAATTCCGTAGGCATGCCAAAGGAAGTTCCCAGTTTGGCTTTTTCGATCACGGCTTGTACCACAGGTTCGTAGGCGTGACCTAAAATCATGGGTCCCCAAGAATTGATGTAGTCGATTAATTTATTTCCATCTTCATCAAACAAGTAAGCACCTTTGGCACTTTTAACAAAAATAGGGGTTCCGCCAACGGCCTTAAATGCGCGAACGGGTGAGTTTACGCCGCCCGGAATTACTTTTTCAGCCTCAGCAAAAAGCTGACTGCTTCTTTGATATAACATGTTTATTATTTTAAGATATTTATGGTTTGCCCAATGGCTAGAGCATCGTTTTCAAGCCTGTTGTTTCTTTTTAAATCATCAATAGGAATGTTGTATTTTTTAGAAATAGAATACAAGGTATCTCCTTTTGCTACTATATGACTGTCAAATTTTAAGTTTTGCTTGATTGTTTTCTCTTGATTAGTATAGTGCGAAGTGTCTGTTTCATCATATTGATACAATTGATATTTCTCTATCAGGGTGATTAATTTTGAAGGATACAAGGAATCTGTAGCATATCCTGCTTCTTTTAATCCCATCGCCCATGCTTTATAATCGGTATGGTCTAAATTAAAAAGATTTGCATACCTTTTTTTGGTCGTTAAAAATAGCGAATGATCGCTGAAAGAATCATAAGAGTTTTTGTATTTTCTAAAACATTCATCTATAGCATCATCGTTGTATTTTACGGATTGACCTGACCAATCACTCCCGCATTTGATACCAAAATGATTATTTGCCTGTACACATAAAGTTCCTGTTCCTGAACCCGATTCCAATAGGGCTTGCCCTAAAATGATGCTTGCCGGAATGCCATATTTTTTCATATTGGCTTGTGCTACCGTTTTATAATTTTTAATGTAGTCCAAAACCATTTCCGGGCTTACTTTTACTCGACTTGTTGCTTCAAGTATCTCGGATTTTGGATTATTTGAACTCGTTTTTCTTGATTTAATAACCCCTGAAGAAGTGCCATTTTTGGTAGTTTGAATCACCGATTTACCCGGGTTACAACCCACGATAAGAATGGTCAAAAGAAAAAGAAAACTTTTTTTAATCATCGAAATTTATGGTTAGTAAATTTTTTGCTTTTAATTTCAAATTCATTCCCTGAATTCCTTGGATTCCTCCGGTGTGAATGAGTAAAATTTTTGATTTTTTTGGAAAATAATTCTTTTCAATCAAATCCATAACGCCAAAAACCATCTTTGCCGTATAAATTGGATCCAAAGGAATTTGACTTTCCTTATGAAACTGATTCGTAAATGCAATTAATTCTGGGGTTACTTTCCCATATCCCCCAAAATGATAATCGGTAATTACTTCCCAGTTTTTGTTCCGTGCAAAAATACGAATTTCATCTTCTAAAAATTCGCCTTTTAACGCCGGAAATCCTAAAACTTTTTGGTGTGGAAAAAGGCTGTTTATTATTCCGGTAATTGTTCCGCCGGTTCCAATGGAGCAACAGATATAATCAAATTCGGCATCCTCAACAGTTATAATTTCCTCACAGCCTTTTATTGCGAGCGCATTCGTTCCACCCTCTGGAATAGGATAAAACGCGCCAAATTTGGTTTTTAAATTTTCCAAAAAGCCAAATTCGGTTTTCTGGCGATAGGCTTCCCGAGTCACAAACTCTAATTGCATTCCGCAATCTTGGGCAAACTGTAAGGTTGGATTTTCGGAAATTTTATTTCTCAATTCCTCCCCTCGAATAATCCCGATGGTTTTAAAATTTTGTTCCTTTCCTGCAAAAGCCACCGCAGCGATATGATTGGAAAAGGCACCGCCAAAAGAGAGTAATGTGTGTTGGTTTTCTGTTTTTGCCTGAAGTAGGTTGTATTTCAACTTTCGGAATTTATTTCCAGAAACAAAAGGATGAATCAAGTCTTCCCGTTTCATATGCACGGAAATAGAATTAGGAAATAGTATGGATAAGTGTTGGTTCAAATTGGACTATTAATATTGCAAATGTAAAATTTTAAAGTTTAGTAAAACCAATAACCCAATTCACTTCAATATTAAATATTTATGTCAATAACAATAACCATTGGATTTATTGTTTATAAATTTGTACCTATGAATGAACCTAGTAATAAAAATAAATTAATCGAAGGTGAAGATTTTTATTATACTCCAGAAGGCTATAAATGCTTTACCGAAAAATACCATTTAAAAAGGGGGTATTGCTGTAAGAGTGACTGTCGCCATTGTCCGTATGGATTTGACAAAAAAACGGGTGATTTAAAAAAGTAATCCCGTTTGGTAGTGATTGTATAAATGGTTTTTTTACTGCTGATAAGGACAATAGTAAAAAGTGGAAAGCAACATTTTTGTCAGTATTTAGATTCTTGGTTTAGTAGCTGCACTGGGTTTGTGCTTTGTCTTGAATGCCGTATTTGGTATGATTCTTGATAAAACAAAATAGAGTACAAAGTACTGATATTCAATAGGATTTAATCATTCCAAATTTAATTCACAAACGACTTTTAGTATTTAACCTTAAACTACAAAAAATGAAAACAATTAAATTACTTTCGCTACTTCTAGTTTTTATCTTCGAATCTTGCGGCACCTCGATAATTGTGTATTCAGACTTTGACAAGAGTATCGATTTTAGCCAATACAAAACGTATGCGTTCCATAGGAGCGGTATTGACAAAGTGCAAATTTCTGAATTGGATAAGAAACGCATTTTGTATGCCATCGAAATTGAACTCGATAAAAAGGGAATGTCTAAAAGCGAAACCCCTGATTTACTGATTAACATTTTTACTAAAGAAAGAGAACAGGTTGATGTTAATCAATACAATGCGGGATGGGGCTATGGTTGGCGCTGGGGCTGGAATCCTTATTTATGGGGTGGGCAAACGTATGTTACCACCTCAACCGAAGGAACGCTCTATATTGATTTGATTGATGCTAAGAAGAAAGAATTGGTTTGGCAAGGAGAAGGAGTAGGATATCTAACTCAAAATAGAGATGAAAAGGTGGGGCAAATTAATGAGTTTGTGGCAAAGATTCTGGCACAATATCCACCGAAATCTAAATAAAAAAGTAATAGAATCTTTATTAATTCCTATTACCATATTCAAAATTTAATTCTAGAAAATTGATTTTCAATGTCCCTTATTTTGCTTTGAAGTTTTAATAAAAACTGCCGATGACTTTCGGAATTGGCATTAAAAGGTCGGTGCGCTAAGCCTTTTTGAATATCGGCAATTTCTTCCATTGTCGAATACCATTCTTCTGAAATAGTAGTTTCAAAAAAACGTTCCCAAATATAATCAATCGCAATTTGGCTTGGATGCAATAGATCTTCTGCGTAAAAACGATAATCTCTAAGTTCGTCCATCATTATTTCGTAGGAAGGAAAATAATTGACAAATGATAATTGACCATTACTAATGTTGTGGATGGCAGTTATCAAATGCGCTTTACTCCATTGATTTTCCACAAAACCATCTTTGATATGACGTACGGGCGAAACCGTGAAAATGAAATTGGCTTTTGAATTTATAGCTCTAATTAACCGAATACTATTCTCTAAACTTTGGTTAATTTCTTCAATGGAAAGTAATTCTTTCTTGAAATAGTTTTGAGGCACTTTATGGCAATTGGCGACAACTTCATTAGTTTCTATATTTCTATAAACCCAAGCCGTTCCCAAAGTAATTATAAAATGTGTGGTATCGCTTATTTGCTGATTCGCTTGTTTACTTATTCTATTGAGACTCTTGAGAAATGCTGCTTTATCGGGATTGCTAATCTCCGAATGGACTTCATAACAATGCCAACTTTCATTATGAAAAAAAATGTCTTTTTCTGTATAAAATAACTGCTGTGTTATTCTGTAAACCAGCTTTTCGATGGAAACGGGATTGAAAATAATCCCAAATGGATTACAATTGCTTTCGAACTTAAAATAATCTAATTTATCAGACATATTCACAGCAAAGCAAGAACCCAAAGACATAATTTTAGAATTGTAATCTAATGGGTATTTATTTTTGGCGATGGGAACTTTCGTAGTGAAATTCATAGGTTGATCAATGATAAATTACCTGAGGTGTTTCGTGATTTTTCAATAAAAGGGCTTCTCACTAACAAGTATACAAATGAAAAAAAAATTTATTTTTAATACCTTATCCGTCAAAATTACTGATTTAACTTATAGTTCGTTTCTAATTTATGTTAAAAGTAAAAAATTAACTCATTACTTCAGTTCAAACTCTTGTCCCATCAAAGGGATGGTGCAATCAAACCCATATCTTTCAATAATTTTTATTCGAAGTTCGTCCGCTGGCAGTTTTTCCCCATGGACTAAAAACACTTTTGTAGGTGTATTTTCTAATGCAGAAAGCCAATTGACCAAATCTTTCTGATCTCCATGGGCAGACAGTCCTTCTATCTCGAGAATATTAGCTTTTACAGGATAGTATTTTCCGTAAATTTTAACTTCTTTATCACCCTCTAATAACTTTCTACCCAGAGTTCCTTCGGCTTGGTAACCAATAATAATTACCGTGGTTTCTGGCAACTCAATATACCGTTCTAAATAACTCAATACCCTACCGCCTGTAATCATTCCGCTGGCGGCAATGACCACTTTGGGCTGCTTGTCATAAATAGCCTCAATGGTTTCTTGATACTCAGAAATCATCGAAAACATGTTGCACATTCCTATGTAATGTTGTTATGGTAACTTATGCCATTTTCTATTATTGGAAAAAATTTCTAAGGCACTAATTCCCATTGGGGTATCAATTATATAACGTATTTTTGGAATCCGCCCTTCTTCTCTGAGCTGCCATAGCAAATACATTACGGTTTGCGCACGCTCTACGGCAAAACTTGGAATGATGACTGTTCCTCCTTTTAACACCGTATTGTTGATATACATCTCAAGTTCTACTTTGGGATCCGTATTGGGATGAAGGCGATTTCCATAAGTGCTTTCCAGAAATACATAATCTGCTTTTTTGGGTTTCATAGGTGGATACATCAACACATCATTGTCCCGACCAAGGTCTCCAGAAAAAACCAAGGTTTTATTTTCCAGATTTAACTCAATACTACAAGCGCCTATAATATGGCCTGCATTAGTAAAAACAGCTGAAATCTCAGCATCCAAATAGATTTGCTCATTGGGCCGAACCACTCTAAAAAGTGGAAGAACTTGTTCCGCTTGTTTGACAGTATATAAAGGCTCTGCAATTTCGTGTTTAGAATATTTTTCCTTATTAGCCCTATTAGCATCTTCTTCTTGAATCTTGGCACTATCTAAAAGAATCAGTTTAGCAACATCCCTAGTTGGGCTAGTGCAATAAATTTTACCTTTAAAACCCTGGTTGACTAATCTAGGCAACCAACCACAATGATCTAAATGGCCGTGGGTAAGTAATACAAAATCAATACTCGAAGGCAAAATGGGTAACGACTCCCAATTGAGCTCCCGTAAAGGTTTGACACCTTGAAATTGTCCGCAATCGACTAGAATTCTAATCCCATTACTTTCTATTACTGTTTTAGAACCGGTTACAGTTCCTACACCACCAATGAATTTAACTTTCATAATTTCTATATTTTAAATTAAAAAAAAGTAATTAAATATATCTACACAATTCTGAGGCCTCTTTCAAAACGTTTTTTATTCTATTGGAACTCAACCCAATTTTTTCTAAACATTCTGAATTATTTATGAGTTCTTTTACCAAAATGAAGTCTAGAACAAGTAATTTATCTTTTTCGGCAAGGGATAAAGTCGTTAAACAAGTTATGGGGTAGAGGAAATTTGTGTCGTTTTTAGTTTTTAAATTGTTATTATCTGGATAATTCCAACTCAATAAATTAAGTTTTGAACATTTTGCAAAAGCAATGGCTTCTGTCGTAAATCTATTATTTGTAACAATCCAACATTTAGAAAGAGTGTCGTTTCGGGTAAATATAGTATGCCGATTATCCTTTAAATCGTTAAAACGTGATAAAATATACATCGGAACCTTAACATCTGAATTAGCATCTTTTCCCATGTGAAATTTGCATTCAATCATAGCAATGGCATTGTCTTTTTTTACCAATACATCTATCTCATGTGACACGCACTTGCCTTGCAAAATAAAATTAGTTACCGCTTGATAATTTTCCGAAAAGAAGAGTCGGGCGATATATTTTTCGAAGAAAAACCCGGCCGGACCTAATAATCTGATGGCTTCTTTTAAATTATATTGAGCAGCATGGGAATGAGCTACTTTTTTTAACAAGTTGAAGGCCATCTTGTAGATTTTCTTGGTAGCAATTCCTTCGTAGATTTCTCCTTCAATAGTATGTAAAATAGTTTCAACCTCCAGATTACTTGCTCCAGATTTCAAGAGGGATTGTTCAAGTTTTAATGGATTATAATCAACAATGTTCCCGGAATGCTTTACTATTTTCATTAGTACGTGATTTAACCGTTATTAAATCAAAGAGGGGGCTACTAAAGATACGAAAAAAAGACTAGTTGTTTTGTTTTTGATAGTAAAATGCTGGCAAAAACAATACTAATAAAATCGGCTGAATCAAAAATCGTCGGATATAAAACAAGGGCATTTTATTAGTTTCTCCAAAAAAATAAAAGACAAAAAAGAAAGTGAAAATAAGAATTATAAAAAATAATAAGTAAACTATTGATGCAAATTTGATGGCTTCAACATCTTTAAACAAAACAAAAATTATAGCTAAAGAGATACTCATATTTAAAAAATACCTCAAACCCAACCCAAAAAATAATTGGATATTATTTATTTTTGGCAAGGGCCAATTATAATGATCTGATTTGAAATAATTCAAAAAGGGGTCATAAAACAAGCTGTCCTCAAATGCCCGAATTAAGACTAACAAAAGAACAAGTATAATTCCCAATAAAATTCTTGCTTTATGACTTAATAGTTTTTGTAGCATACAATGAAAATTTATTGACCCAAATAATCCATAAAATAAAAACAACTCCATAAATAAACAATGGAAAAATCACTCCGTGGAAAAGGTGTTCTTGTTTGGGAAAATAATACATCAAAACACATAGGGATGAAATTCGTAAGACATTCAAAATATGAATAAGCAAAGTGCCTCCAAGTATATATAAAACAGTTGGTTTTATTTTTCCTGAAAAGGCAATCACAAAAGAAACAAACAAAATAATTACACTCACGCCATTACAGCCTTCAATAATTTGCGCTATCAATTTTTTATTATAAAACAAATTAATTCCTGATTCCTTTACATTTGTTTTTATATCAGCCTCAAAATGGAAAAAAAGCATTGCTTCTTTTGCCTGACTCGCAACTAATTTTGTAAAACCATCAACCTCAAATTTTTCAACATTAAATTGTCTTAAATAACTTTGATATATAAAAACCAACAGAATATACGCCAGCAAAAACTTTCCTAAAAATAGCAAGAATGGCTTGTAGAGACTGAAATACTTTTTCAAAATCTGATTTTTAACAAATTTATATAAAATTAGAAGATTCTATTTAAATACTTTTACAAAAATTTAAAGCTATGGCTAATGAAGAATTAAAACCTAAAGTAAGTAAAATTATTTCAAATTCGCTGATTTCAAGAGAGGAAAAACTTTTGAAAATTTGCCAGCTGCTGCAAGACTCCATTGATTACTACAACTGGGTTGGTTTTTATTTTGCCAAACCAGATGCCAAAACACTTCATCTTGGGCCTTATGTAGGAGCGCCAACAGACCATTTGATTATTCCATTCGGGAAAGGGATATGTGGGCAAGTGGCAGTTTCAAACAAGAATTTTGTGGCCCCGGATGTTACAATACAAGACAATTATATTGCCTGTAGCTTTACAGTAAAGTCAGAAATCGTTGTGCCATTATTTGTAAATGGGGAAAATATAGGGCAAATCGACATTGACAGTCATTTTCTAGATCCATTTACCGCAGCCGACGAACTATTTTTGGAATTTGTAAACCAACAAGTGGCTACACTTTTTTAAAAAACCACCCATTATTTTCAAAATCCGTTACTTAAAACTAAGTGACGGATTTTTTTATTTCCAATACTTAATGGAATTTCAAATCAAATTGCTTAATTTTGTTTAACTTTATTACATTTAATTTAAACAAAATAATGCCGGTTTCACAAAAAACAGACTTAGACGAAATTGCAATTGACCGAATTATTGAAATGGCCTGGGAAGATCGAACTCCATTTGACGCCATAAAGTTTCAATTCGGATTAGCAGAAGCAGATGTAAAAGCGTTAATGAAAAAAGAACTTAAATTTTCAAGTTACAAACTTTGGCGAAAGCGTGTTGAAAATTGCAAAACAAAGCATCTTGCTAAAAGGGTTGAAGGCATTGACCGATTTAAATGCACCATGCAAAGAGCCATATCTAACAACAAAATAGCCAAACGGTAATCAAAAATGGAAAAAGAAAAACCAGATAATATTGTATACTCCAAAGAAAGCGGATACAATGCCAATATTTTGCCTTATGGAACGAGTGTTGGCGCGCCGGTTATAAAAATTAATGATGTCGTTTCTTGGAAAAACAGAGGGATTAGCAATGTAAACAAAGAGTTTGAAAACAAGTTCAATGAACTTAAAATTCAATATCAAATGTTGATGGAAGAATACGAGTGGAACGAATTGGTATACAATGCGAAATTCTCGTTTGAACCTGTTATTGGCGAAATTTATCACCTCTACATTGCAGAAGATCACACCTATTTTTTGTCGCTAATTTCACCTCAAGAATGGAACAAAGAACACATTGCCACATTCAGACTCAATAGCGATAAAAAATGGGTTATCGTAAACTAAAAAAAATCCAGGAAAGGCAGCCCAATTGAATAAAAAAACTGTAAATATTGTTTGGTTCAAACGAGATCTACGTTTCATTGACAACGAAGCCTTATTTAACGCACATCAAGCTGGAATACCTTTACTGCTGGTCTATTTTTTTGAACCATCGGTTATGAATTATGATGATGCCGATGTAAGACATTGGAGATTTATTTACGAGTCTCTTCAAGATTTACAAAAAAAACTAACTGTTTTAAATGCTAAATTATACTTTTTTCATAGTGAAGTGAAAACCGTTTTTTTAGAAATAATGCAACATTTCGATATTCAAACTATTTTTTCGCATCAAGAAATTGGTAACAAAATAACCTTTGATAGAGATATTGTAATGCGGGATTTTTTTCAGGAAAACAATATTTTTTGGAACCAATTTCAACTGCACGGCGTCATTCGAAAATTAAAATCGCGTCAAAATTGGGACAAACGCTGGGAAGATGTAATGCGTGCCACTCCAAAAATTGTAAAAGAATCAGATTTGAATTTGATTTCTTTAGACAATGATTTTTATGAGATTATAAAAGGTAAACCTTTGCCAAATGAAATTACATCGCCCAATAAAAATTTCCAACAAGGTGGCGAAAATTTAGCTTGGCGGTATTTAGACAGTTTTGTAAAGGAGCGCTATGTCAATTACAGCAAACACATTTCAAAACCTGCTTTGAGTCGAAAAGGCTGTAGCCGATTGTCGCCTTATTTAGCCTACGGAAACATCAGTATGCGTATGGTGTATCAATATACCAATCAGTTTTATGAAACTTCAAAAAACAAAAGAGCGATTCTCAATTTCGTGTCACGTTTGCATTGGCATTGTCATTTTATGCAAAAATTTGAAGACGAATGTCGGATGGAGTTTGAAAATGTAAATCGGGCATACGATTCATTAATCAAACCCAAAAACGAAACCTACATTAAAGCTTGGCAAGAAGGCAAAACGGGCGTTCCTATTGTTGATGCCTGTATGCGGTGCTTGGTCGCAACGGGCTATATCAATTTTAGAATGCGGGCGATGGTAGTTTCCTTTTTTACCTTCAATTTATGGCAAGATTGGCGTGAACTTCATTTCCTTGCACGACAATTTTTAGATTATGAACCTGGGATTCATTATCCACAAATCCAAATGCAATCGGGTACAACAGGCATCAATACGATTCGGATTTACAATCCAATTAAAAACTCGGAAGAACACGATTCAGAAGGCGTTTTCATCAAACAATGGGTCCCTGAATTGGCTGAAGTTCCAATTCATTTACTTCACGAACCATGGAAAATGAACGAAATGGAACAACAATTTTACAATTGCAAAATTGGAGCAGATTATCCTAGTCCGATAGTAAATATTGAAGAAACCCGTAAATTCGCTAGTGATATTGTGTGGGGTTTTCGCAAAAAAGACGAAGTTAAAACCGAAGGGGCTCGGATATTAAAAAAACACGTGAGCAATCCAAATCGAAAAACAAAAAAGAAAACACAATAATGGCAATATTCTTAAAAGCAAATTGGGAAAACATCATAATGGCAAACTATGAAATTGACCCAAATGTTTTAAAACCTTATTTGCCAAAAGGGGTCGAATTCGATTTACACAACGGAAAATGCTACATCAGCTTAGTGGGATTTATGTTTAAGAATACGAAATTATTTAACATTCCTATTCCGTTTTTTGGAAATTTTGAAGAAATTAATTTGCGGTTTTACGTGAAAAGAAAAGAGGGGGATTTTATAAAACGTGGTGTAGTTTTTATCAACGAAACCATTCCCTATCCCGTTGTGGCTTGGGTTGCCAATAAATTATACAACGAACATTACACCGTTGTGCCAACAAAGCACGAGATCATTGTTGAAAAAACTTCGAGAAAAGTCATATTCGAATGGTTGGTTAATAAAAAATGGAATTCTATTGCCGTAACAACATCTAATACATCTGAAAAGATGAAAGCAAATTCACTTGAAAGTTTTATCTACGAGCATTATTATGGTTATACCAAAATTGCCCCTAATAAAACCGAGGAGTACAAATTACAACATCCAAGCTGGAAAGTAAATCAAGTTATGGATTACACAATAGAATGTGATTTTGAGGCAATGTACGGGAAATCATTTTCGGTTTTGAACCAAACAAAACCCGAGGCCGTTTTCATTGCCGAAGGATCAGCAGTGGGAATTGAATGGAAAAGAACAAAAATAAATCGATTATGAAAGGGGTTAAAAAACAAAACCTACCCAATAAAGTTTGTGTGGTTTGCCAAAAACCTTTCACTTGGCGCAAAAAATGGGAAAAAGTTTGGCACGAAGTGAAATATTGCAGTGATAAATGTAGAAATAAAAAATTGAAAGATTGAAAGATTGAAAAATCAGTGTGATCTTTAAATAAAAATAATAAAATGCAAAAAACGGTACGGTTAATTCTCGGCGATCAATTGAATAGCAATCATTCCTGGTTTCAAACGAACGACGATTCCATTAGTTATGTTATGATGGAAATTCGTTCCGAAACTGATTATGCCTCGCATCACATCCAGAAAATTGCAGGATTCTTTTCGGCAATGCGAAATTTTGCAGAAGAATTAAAATCTAAAAATCATAACGTCATTTATTTTCATTTAAATGATACAACCAACTTGCAATCCTTTGATACGAATATTCAGTATTTAATCGAAAAACAACAATTTACCCATTTTGAATACCAATTACCCGACGAATATCGATTGGACGAATTACTGAAAAACTTTTGCCAATCACTTGCTATTTCAAGTTCCGTTGTCGATTCGGAACATTTTATGAGTTCCCGAAATGAATTAGGCGATTTCTTTCAAGGTAAAAAAACATTCTTGATGGAAAGCTTTTACCATATGATGCGAAAAAAGCACAATGTATTAATGCAAGGTGACAAGCCCTTGACAGGCAAATGGAATTACGATGGCGAAAACCGCAAAAAATTACCCAAAAACCACAAGCCCACTCCTCCTCTAGTTTTCAATAATGATGTTTCGGAAATTGTTTCAGAAATCCATAAAACCAACATTAAAACCATTGGAAACATTGACGCCGAAAATTTTGTTTGGCCAACAACTAGAACCCAATCATTAGAACTATTAAATTTTTTCGCCACCGAATGTTTGTCTCTTTTCGGGAGTTATCAAGATGCCATGACGCCCAACGAATGGTCTTTGTATCACGCACGGATTTCTTTTTCGATGAATACAAAAATGATTTCGCCAGCCGAAGTTATCAATCGGGCTATTTTAGAATGGGAAAATCGTCCTGACGAAATCGAATACAATCAGCTAGAAGGTTTTGTTCGTCAAATCATTGGCTGGCGCGAATACATGCGAGGTATTTATTGGAACAAAATGCCCGATTATGCTTCTTTGAATTATTTCAACCATGAAAATAAATTACCCGATTGGTTTTGGACCGGAAAAACCAAAATGAATTGCCTGAAAGATGCCATTGATCAATCCCTAAATTTTTCTTATGCGCATCATATTCAACGGCTAATGATAACCGGGAATTTTGCACTATTGGCAGGAGTTCATCCTGACGAAGTCGACGCTTGGTATCTCGGAATATACATTGATGCCATCGAATGGGTCGAAATTACCAATACACGCGGAATGAGCCAGTTTGCTGATGGCGGAATTGTGGGAACAAAACCCTATGTGAGTTCTGCAGCCTATATTGACAAAATGAGTCATTATTGTAGTTCCTGTTTCTATAAAAAAGCCATAAAAACAGGAGATAAAGCGTGTCCTTTTAATAGTTTGTATTGGAATTTTTACGACAAAAATGAAGATAAATTAGGCAAGAATCCTAGAATTGGGATGATGTATAATGTGTGGCGAAAAATGAAACCCGATGACAAAGTAGCTTTATTGCAGCAAGCTGATTATTACTTAAAAAACATCAACGAATTATGATTAAGACCGCATTAGTTTGGTTTAAAACTGATTTACGATTGTCCGACAATGAGACACTTTGCAAAGCAATTGCACAAAGCGAACAAGTAATTCCGGTGTATTGTTTTAACGATACGCATTATGATACGACTCCTTACGGATTCAAAAAAACAGGTGCTTTTAGAGCCCAATTTTTATTGGAATCTTTAATCGATTTGGATAAAAATTTACGTGAATTAGGCTCAGGATTATTAATTGTAAAAGGAAAACCAGAAGTTGAAATCCCGAAAATAGCCAAACAATACAAAGCGCAAAAAGTATTTGCCAAAAGAGAAGTCGCTTACGAAGAAAAGCAAACGGAGAAATCAGTTCAAAGAGCGCTTTTTAAACAATATTACGAAATGGAAACTTTCAGCACTAGCACCTTATATTGCGCAGAGGATTTGCCATTTTCAATAAAAGACATTCCGGATGTTTTTACCGTATTCCGAAAAAAGACAGAACAAGAAGCCAATATAAAAGATGCTTTGGCAAGTCCGACAGCGATAAATTCTCCAGAAATTCCAAAAATGATTTTACCAACCTTAGAAGAATTAAATGTAACGTTTTCAAAAATAGATTCGCGTGCTGTAATCCAATTTAAAGGTGGTGAAACCGAATCAATAAAAAGGTTGGAACATTATTTTTTTGAAACAAAGAGCTTGTCTATTTATAAAGAAACCCGAAATGGAATGGTTGGCGCTAATTATTCATCCAAATTTTCAGCCTGGTTGGCCATGGGTTGTATTTCGCCACGATTTATTTACCAAGAAATTAAAAAATATGAAAAAGAATTTGGCGCAAACGACTCCACTTATTGGATGGTTTTCGAATTATTATGGCGCGATTTTTTTCGATTTATGTTCAAAAAACACCAAACCAAATTTTTCCTGTATTCTGGAATCAAAACCGACAAAGTCAACTCAAAATCATTGAATGAAAAATCACTTTCACAATGGATAAATGGCACAACACAGTCTGATTTTATTAATGCTAATATGATCGAATTAAAGAAAACGGGGTTTATGAGCAATCGAGGCCGACAAAATGTAGCCAGTTATTTTTGCAATGAGTTAAACATGGATTGGCGAATAGGTGCCGCCTATTTTGAGGAACAATTGATTGATTATGACGTGTGCAGCAATTGGGGTAATTGGGCTTATTTGGCTGGCGTTGGCAACGATCCCCGTGGACATCGCTATTTTAACATCGAAAAACAAGCCAATGATTATGATAAAAAATGTAGTTTCAGAAACTTGTGGCTAAAGGCTAAATAAGAATACCTGCCAAAAAATGAATTTTTTTTGAAAAACCTTAAAAATAGTATGAAACAGGATGTGATTATAATTGGTGCTGGATTATCAGGATTATCAGCGGCTATATATTTACAACGCCAAGGTAGAAATGTGCTTGTTTTAGAGGCAAGTGACCGAGCTGGAGGAAGAGTAAAAACTGATATAATTGATGGTTTTCTTTTAGATAGAGGTTTCCAAGTTTTTTTAACGGCTTATCCAGAAGCTAAATCTTTGCTGAATTATAAAGATTTACAGCTTAAAAAAATGTTGCCAGGTGCAACCGTACTTTATGATGGTGGCATATTCGAAATTGCAGATCCTTTGAGAAGACCAACAGCATTGCTTAACACCTTATTTGCACCAGTTGGAGCATTAAGGGATAAAATAAATACGCTTTGGCTCAAAAATAAATTGCAAAAAATGTCTGTTGATGAAATTTTTGCACAACCCGAACAAAGTACTCACAAACAATTGTTAGATTATGGTTTTAGTCAAAAAATGATTCAACGTTTTTATGCGCCTTTTTTATCGGGCATATTCCTAGAAAACCATTTAACAACTTCAAACCGAATGTTCGATTTTGTGATGAAAATGTTTTCAGATGGCGATGTAGCCATTCCAGCACTTGGGATGGAAGAAATACCAAAACAATTAGTAAGTATGCTACCAAAATCAAGCATTTTATACCACAAAAAAGTTTTAGGAATATCCGGTAATGAAATAACTCTTGAAGACGGAACAACTTTTGAAGCCAATCAAATTCTTTTGGCCACAAATGCAAATGAACTTACCAAGCAATTTTTGCCAAGCCAAAAAACTACTTCACAACAGGTAACCAATGTGTATTTTGAAGCACCCGTTGCCCCAACTAACAAAGCTGTTGTAGTATTGAATGCTTCTTCAAATAAAAAATGGGTAAATAATTTAACTGTTTTATCAAATGTTTCTAAAACGTATGCACCAATAGCAAAAGTGTTAGTATCTGTTTCTTATAACGGATTGGCAGATATTGAAGACTACGAATTGGCCGAGAATATGAAAAAAGAATTGGAACAATGGTATGGAGAACAAGTAAAACATTGGAAAATGATTAAAACCTATCGGATAGATTATGCTTTACCTATTCAGGATAGCGTGAGAAATAATATGCAAACTTCTGAAATAAAAATAAGCGATACCTTATTTATTTGTGGAGATCATTTATTAAACGGATCTATCAATGCTGCTTTAAAAACAGGTAGATTAGCTGCCGAAGCGATGAAATTATAATAGGCCTTTTTTGATTGTTTGTAACTTTTTAAAATGTATAATTTTTAGACCTTATATTTCAATGAAAAACTAAACCTGAATGAAAGAAAAAATATACTTTTTTATTGCCAATTTATATTCAAAATAAAAGGTAAAATAATTTCATATTTCATAATTTATAATCAAAAAATAAAATCTATCTTTGCGCACGAATTAGGAAAGTCTTGATTCATACATAATAATTATTTAAATAATATTGGAATGTATTTAACGAAAGAAGTTAAAGAAGAAATCTTCGCTAAACACGGAGAGAAAACAAACACTGGAAAATCAGAAGCACAAATCGCTTTGTTCACTTTCAGAATTAGCCACCTAACAGAGCACTTGAAAAAAAATCGCCACGATTATAACACCGAGCGTTCCTTAGTATTGCTAGTAGGTAAAAGAAGATCTTTGTTGGATTACTTGAAGAAAACAGAAATCAACAGGTACCGTGAGATTATCAAAGTATTGAATATCAGAAAATAATCAATAGTAAAGAGGTGCGAAAGTGCCTCTTTTTGTTTTTATACGCATTAAAAAAAGTTTGGTTTTTCATTGGGTTTTAGGCATTAACTACGCAACAACAACACAACTAACACCCATGTTCAACTTAAAAGAATTAAAATTATGATTCCACAATTATTTGTAGAAAAAATCGATTTAGGTGATGGAAGAAGCATCACAATCGAGACAGGACGTTTAGCCAAACAAGCTGACGGTTCCGTAGTAGTAAGAATTGGTAAAACTGTCATCTTAGGAACAGTGGTATCTTCCAGAAAAGCAAGTCCAGGTATCGATTTCCTGCCGCTTACGGTAGATTATCGTGAAAAATTTGCGGCAGCAGGACGTTTTCCTGGCGGTTTCTTCAAAAGAGAAGCACGTCCAAGTGACAGCGAAGTATTGACCATGAGATTGGTTGACCGTGTTTTGCGTCCGCTTTTCCCGAGTGATTACCACGCTGAAGTGCAAGTGATGATTCAGTTAATGTCGCACGACGACGAAATAATGCCAGATGCATTAGCAGGATTAGCCGCTTCAGCAGCTTTAGCCTTGTCTGATATTCCTTTTGAAACATTGATTTCTGAAGCTAGAGTGGGAAGAATTGACGGTAAATTTATCATCAATCCATCCCGTGCTCAATTAGAATTGTCAGATATCGACATGATGATTGGAGCTTCAACAGATTCTATCGCAATGGTAGAAGGAGAAATGAAAGAAATTTCAGAAGCTGAAATGGTTGAAGCCATTAAATTTGCTCACGAACATATTAAAGTACAAATCGCAGCGCAAGAAAGATTAGCAAACGCATTTGGGAAAAAAGAAGTTCGTACTTATGAAACTGAAAAAAAAGACGATGTAATTTACGCAAAAGTAAAAGCAGCGGCTTACGACAAAATTTACGCTATCGCTAGTAAAGGTTCGGCTAAACACGAACGCTCTGCGGCTTTTGACGCTGTTAAAGAAGAAGTAAAAGCCTTATTTACAGAAGAAGAATTAGCTGAAAACGGCGATTTAATTGGAAAATATTTCTATAAAACTAATAAAGAAGCGGTTCGTAATGTAACCCTAGATTTAGGAACTCGTTTGGACGGAAGAAAAACTACCGAAATCAGACCAATCTGGTGTGAAGTAGATTACTTACCCTCCGTTCACGGTTCAGCATTGTTTACCCGTGGAGAAACACAAGCATTGGCAACGGCAACTTTAGGAACTTCCAGAGAAGCCAACCAAATTGATTCCCCATCTGAACAAGGAGAAGAAAAATTCTACTTGCACTATAATTTTCCACCATTTTCTACAGGAGAAGCTCGTCCGTTAAGAGGAACTTCAAGAAGAGAAGTGGGTCACGGAAACTTGGCGCAAAGAGCGTTAAAAAATATGATTCCTGCTGATTGTCCTTACACTATTCGTGTGGTTTCTGAAGTATTGGAATCCAACGGTTCCTCTTCAATGGCTACGGTATGTGCTGGAACATTGTCCTTAATGGATGCCGGAATTCAAATGATTCGTCCTGTTTCAGGAATTGCCATGGGATTAATTACTGACGGGGATCGTTTCGCAGTATTGTCTGATATTTTGGGTGATGAAGATCACTTGGGAGATATGGACTTTAAAGTGACTGGAACTACCGAAGGAATTACAGCTTGTCAAATGGACATTAAAATTGACGGATTGAAATATGAAATCATGGAACAAGCTTTGGCGCAAGCCAGAGAGGGTCGTTTGCATATTCTTAAAATTCTAGTTGATACTTTACCAGCTCCAAAAGCAGATGTTAAAACCTATGCTCCAAAAATTATCACTAGAACTATTCCTGGTCAATTTATTGGTGCGTTGATTGGTCCTGGTGGAAAAGTAATTCAAGAATTACAAAAAGCTACTGGAACTACTATCGTAATCAATGAAGTAAACGAAGAAGGAGTTATCGAGATTCTTGGTACAGATCCAGCCGGAATTGAAGCAGTATTGGCTAAAATACAGTCTATTACTTTCAAACCACAAATGGGCGAAGCTTATGAAGTGAAAGTAATCAAAATGCTTGATTTTGGTGCAGTGGTTGAATACCTTGACGCTCCAGGAAATGAAGTGTTGCTTCACGTTTCGGAGTTGGCTTGGGAAAGAACAGAAAACGTTACCGACGTAGTAAATATGGGTGATGTTTTTATGATTAAGTATTTAGGTTTGGATCCAAAAACTCGTAAAGAGAAAGTGTCCAGAAAAGCTTTGATACCAAGACCTCCACGTGAGTAATAAATAGAGTAAACAAATCTTAGTTACTAAAGTTCATTTATAGAAAAGCCCGTTTCATTCATTTGGAACGGGTTTTTTAGTTATGGTTTATATCTTTATATAAACTTGTAGATTTATTTACTTTTGTTCTTATTTATAGGATTTTTTAACTATTGTTAAACTATTTTGCCCAGTAAATAAACTATTTTAGCATTTTAATTTAATATTGTAAAATGACAAAAACCGTTGGTATAATTGGATCTGGAATTGGAGGTCTTGCACTATCCATTCGATTGGCCAATCAAGGGTTTAAGGTAACAATTTTTGAGAAAAATAGTTATCCAGGAGGAAAATTGAGTGAGCTCAATATGAATGGGTTCCGATTTGATAAAGGGCCATCATTATTTACTATGCCAGCTTTAATAAATGAGCTGACTGCATTACAGGGAAGCTCACATAAGTTTGAATATCAGAAATTAGACGTCATAACTAACTATTTTTATTCCGATGGAACGCAATTAAAAGCATCGGCAAATTTGGATGATTTTGCAGAGGAAGTGCATTTAAAATTAAATGAAAATAAAGAAACTGTTTTAAAACACATTAAGCGCAACGCTTTTTATTTTAAAACTACCGAAGATTTGTTTTTGAAACAATCGCTTCATCAACTGAAAAATTTTATTAATTTTAAGACTTTAAAAGGTATATTTTTTTCCCCTTTCTTAGGATTATTCAGCACAATGAACGAAAAAAATTCGCGAACATTTTCCAATCCAAAAACAGTACAACTGTTCAATCGATTTGCAACTTACAACGGTTCAAATCCATACAAAGCACCTGCCTTAATCAATATGATTTCGCATTTAGAGTTCAATCTTGGGGCTTATTTGCCAAAAAAAGGCATGCATCAAATAACCACACATTTGGTCAAACTCGCTCAAGAAGCGAATGTAACTATTAATTACAATGCAACTGTTGAAGCCCTGGAGATTGGGTCTAATAACCGTATTTCTTCTATTAAAAGTAATGGTGTCAATTATCCCTTTGCTATTGTGGCTAGCGATGTAGATATCAATGTACTTTACAAATACCTTTTACCAAAATCTTTTACCCCTAAAAAACTAATTCAACAAGAAAAATCAAGCAGCGCCTATGTTTTTTATTGGGGAATAAATAAAGAATTTGAAGCATTAGGATTGCATAATATTTTGTTTAGTGATGATTATAAAAAGGAATTTGATTATTTGTTTTCAAAACAATTTCCAATTGATGACCCTACCATTTACATCAATATTACCTCAAAATATTGCAAAGATGATGCGCCAGAAGGTTGTGAAAACTGGTTTGTAATGGTGAATGTACCGCACAATAAAAGCGATAGTATAGATTATGCAGCAGCAATTCGAAAAAATGTTATTGAAAAAATCAATAGTATGTTAAAAACAGATATCGAAAAATACATCATTACAGAAAGCACTTTAAGTCCCATTGATATTGAAAACCAAACATCTTCTTTCGGCGGATCACTGTACGGCAACTCTAGCAACAATAAATTTGCGGCATTTTTAAGACATGCTAATTTTTCGTCAAGTATTAAGAATTTGTTTCTTGTTGGAGGAAGTGTGCATCCTGGAGGAGGTATTCCACTTTGCCTTTTTAGTGCAAAAATAGCCAGTCAACTTATAGTAGAACAAGAAATGCTATGAAAGAAACGTACAAATCATATTTTTTATATTTCCTAATTCTAGTATATGTATCTGGCTCAATTGGTTTTGTAGTCAATCCCTCTTTTTTTAGTCCTTTTACGCCTTATACATTATTACTCACTTGTTTTGTTTTTTTAATTCATAGTCCACTAGCCGATAAAAAATTTCTCGTTGCCTTTTTTTCTATTGCTTTTTTAGGTTTTATTATTGAAGTAATTGGCGTAAAAACTGGACTCATTTTTGGAAAATATTCGTACGGAAATGGATTAGGCTATAAATTACTTAATGTGCCTCTCGTCATTTCGATCAATTGGGCAATGCTCATTTGTGCTGGAATCATAGTAGTAAGTCGTATCTTTGCAAACAAAATAACTGTTTTGATTGTGGCTGCTTTACTCGTAACCCTTATCGACTTAGTTATTGAACAAGTGGCACCAAAACTTGATTTTTGGGAGTTTGAAGGTGGATTACCCGGTTTAAATAATTATCTGAGTTGGATTGGCGTTGCTTTTTTTACATCTTACTTTTTTTATCCTACAATTATAAAAGGCAATCGTAATGTATCCTTAATAATATTGATGTTACAAATAATATTCTTCACCTTTTTATTTATATTTATTTAATATGGAAATAATAATTAATACCAGTATCGTTTTAGTCACTTTTATACTAACCGAATTCTCTGCTTGGGCTAATCACAAATACATTATGCATGGTGTCATGTGGTATTTTCATGCAGACCATCATAAGAAAGACCATAAAAGTTGGTTTGAACGAAATGATTTATTTTTTATTATTTATGCCGTGCCAAGTTGGTTGCTCATTATGTATGGAATGGTGAACCAATATGCTTGGTACACATGGGTGGGTTTTGGTATTTTATCCTATGGCATAGCTTATTTTTTTGTACATGACCTGATAATTCACCAACGTTTTAAAGTATTTACCAAAACAAAAAACGTCTATATTTTAGCGTTGCGCCGTGCGCACAAAATGCATCATAAAAACACTGGAAAAGAAGGTGGCGAAAGTTTTGGAATGTTAATTATTAAGAAAAAATACATTCAAGATGCCGCCAAAAAAATCTAAAATCCAGTATGCACATTAAGAATTCAAACATATGAACCAAATAACTACTTGTACATTCTTTAAATTGGAAACTTTTTCCAACAAACTTTGGGCATTTTCCCAAATGCAATTAGGACATGCTCATTTCAAAAACATTGAAGGACTAGTGTTTTACAAGTTATTAGGTTCAGGCGCTGAAAATGGTTTTAGTTCGAAACCAAATTTTGGCACGTATGCATTATTATGTATCTGGGATTCAGAAATGCATGCTACCAATTTTTTTGAAAATAATTCGTTTTTTAACACCTATAAATCTAAAAGCGCTGAATCGTTTACTGTTTTTGCTCAAGCAGCAGAAGCCCACGGAAAATGGGACGGAAAGCAACCTTTTGTTTCTGGTACCACTTTAGCAATAGATAAGCCTGTTATGGTTTTGACACGAGCTAGTATTCGACTGTCAAAATTGATTTCTTTTTGGAGAAAGGTTGGTCAAGTGAGCAAAAGTTTAGAAAACTACGATGGATTAGCGCTATCAATTGGTGTTGGCGAATGGCCTTTAATCCAACAAGCTACTTTAAGCATTTGGAAAACACAAGCAGAAATGATTGATTATGCTTACAAAAATGAAAAGCATAAAGAGGTGGTTCGCCTTACCAGAAAACTCAAATGGTATAAAGAAGAACTATTTGCAAGATTTATTCCTTATAAATTTTTAGGCCAATGGAATGGGAAAAATGTTGCCAATTTTCTAGAACTCTAATCTTATTTTGTCTCCTCTTATAAGTATTGAAAGCATTGGTTTTTAAACCATCGCTGTTTTGGCCAACTTTTTTATTATCTAAATACTGTTATTTGAAAAAAATTGTAACTATTTTCTATTTTTTGTAACTTTCTTATAACCCCTCACGTATAATCATTCGTACACTTAAAAAATTGAGGAGGCACCACTATGAGACAACTAAAAATTACCAAGCAGGTTACCAATCGTGAAACTGCATCATTAGACAAGTATTTACAGGAAATTGGAAAGGTGGATTTGATTACTGCCGACGAAGAGGTAGAATTGGCTCAAAAGATAAAAGCCGGTGACCAAGCTGCCCTAGAAAAATTGACGAAAGCCAATTTACGTTTCGTGGTTTCGGTGGCCAAACAATACCAAAATCAAGGTTTAACACTTCCCGATTTGATTAATGAGGGGAATTTAGGATTGATAAAAGCAGCACAACGTTTTGACGAAACCCGTGGTTTCAAATTCATTTCGTATGCCGTATGGTGGATTCGTCAATCGATTTTGCAAGCCTTGGCCGAACAATCTCGTATCGTTCGTTTGCCTTTGAATAAAATTGGTTCTATCAACAAAATCAACAAAATGTATGCCTTGTTAGAGCAATCTAATGAAAGACCACCAACAGCTGAGGAAATTGCCAAGGAATTAGACATGACCGTAAATGATGTTAGGGAATCTATGAAAAATTCCGGCCGTCACGTTTCTATGGATGCGCCACTTGTTGAAGGAGAAGATTCCAATCTTTACGACGTACTGCGTTCTGGCGAGTCGCCAAATCCAGACAGAGTTTTGATCCAAGAATCATTGCGTACTGAAATTGAGCGTTCATTGGAAACATTGACTCCAAGAGAGGCTGATGTGGTTCGTTTGTATTTTGGTTTGGGCGATCAACACCCAATGACGTTGGAAGAAATAGGAGAAACTTTTGACCTCACTCGCGAACGTGTTCGCCAGATCAAGGAAAAAGCCATCCGCAGATTGAAACATACTTCAAGAAGCAAAATATTAAAAACCTATTTGGGATAGATTAGTCATAAAGTCGAAAGTCTTAATGTCTAAACTCCGGAATCATTTTCGGAGTTTTTTTTTGGCGAGCCCTCGTTTAACGCGTCATTGCGAAGAATGAAGCAATCCGTAAACTCGGTCAGGCTATCCGTTACAATCCAAGAGATTGCCACGTCGTGCCTCCTCGCAATGACGTGGGATTTCCACTACTATCCTTCACGCGGACGTTCATAATTCCTAACAATAATCCAGAATTATTCACGAACTATCATTGCCAATAAACAATGTAATTTCGCAATTTGCATTAAAACAACTATTTTTGCACAAACAACACTACTAAAATGAAAAATACACTAATAGCGCCCTCTGTCCTTGCCGCTGATTTCGCTAATTTGCAACGTGACATCGAAATGATAAACAACAGCCAAGCCGATTGGTTTCACATTGACATCATGGACGGCGTTTTTGTACCTAATATTTCCTTTGGAATGCCCGTTTTGGATGCCATTACAAGACATGCCAAAAAAACAATCGATGTACATTTGATGATTGTGGATCCAGACCGATACATTAAAACATTTGCCGATTTAGGCGCCAATATACTATCCGTTCATTATGAAGCCTGCACGCACCTGCACAGAACGCTTCAGGCCATCAAAGCCGAGGGCATGAAAGCCGGAGTGGCGATTAATCCCCATACCAATATAGACTTGCTAGAAGACGTTATCAACGATATTGATTTGGTGTGCATTATGAGTGTAAATCCAGGTTTTGGCGGACAATCCTTTATCGAAAATACCTATGCTAAGGTAGCTAAATTAAAAGCGTTAATACAACGCAAAGGCGCTTCCACCATTATAGAAATTGACGGAGGGGTAACTAATAAAAACGCAAAACAATTGGTAGATTCTGGCGCTGATGTTCTCGTAGCTGGAAACTATGTTTTCAAATCCGAAAACCCAACCCAAACTATTGCCGATTTGAAAAAATCGACTTCATTCTAAAAATAAAGGCTCCTAAAAAGGAGCCTTTATTTTATTTTTCTTTTTTGTATTCTCGTTCCATTAGCT
>Ga0209443_1000333_pt1 | contig 32340 bp, 27 predicted proteins | sample LauGreBMM110DCMD_2_FD_187571 | JGI IMG/M metagenome (GOLD analysis project Ga0209443, IMG submission 187571) | Freshwater lake microbial communities from Lake Michigan, USA - Su13.BD.MM110.DCMD (SPAdes) (version 2) | ecosystem: Environmental > Aquatic > Freshwater > Lake | place: Lake Michigan... | reverse complement strand
GCTGCTGGTCGCCGGCAAGATCGACATGGCGACGAACAATGCCGCGCCCACGGCGCTCACGATGAAGAGCGATGGGCTCGATTTCACGGCGCTCTACGACCTCTTCGCCGGCGACGGAACCGCGAAGAAGCCGGCCGCCGCGACGGTGGCGAAGCCGGCCCCGGCCGCCGGAGCCGCACCGGATGCCGAGCCGGCGGTGGTGAAGCTCCCGTTCCAGCAGTTCGCCCTCGACATCGACATCAAGCGCGTCCAGCTCCGCCAGGTCGCCATCTCCAACTGGGTCGCCAAGGTGGGGATCGATAAGAGCACGGTCTCGCTCGACCCGTTCAGACTCACCCTCAATGGCGCGCCGGTGACCGCCAACGTCCGCGCCGACCTCGGCGTCCCGGGCTTCACCTACGACGTCGCCTTCAGCGGCGACAAGATCCCGTTGCCCCCGTTCGTCGCGTCGTTCCAGCCGGACCGCATCGGCCAGATCGGCGGCACCGTCGGCGCGAAGGTCGCGATCAAGGGTTCCGGCGTCACCGGGGCCAACCTCCAGAAACACCTCGCCGGGCAGCTGGAGTTCGGGGCGACCCACCTCGACCTGAAGCTGAGCGACGTGAAGTCGCCGCTGCTGCGCACGATCGTCAACGTGGTCGTCGGCCTCCCCGATCTCATCCGCAGCCCGAGCCTCGGCACCTTGGCGAGCTTGGCCGGCTTGGGCGGCGCCAAGAAGGCGGACGGCTGGATGGACGAGCTGAGCCAGGCCCCGATCGGGTCGATCACCGCCAAGGCCGTCGTCGGTGGCGGCAAGGTCGACATCCAGAAGGCCCTCGTGCAGAGCCCGGCCTTCTTAGCAGACGCCAGAGGCTCGATCACGCTCGCCCCGGTCCTCACCAACTCGGTGCTCGATATCCCGGTCGGCATCGCCCTCAAGGAGTCGCTGGGCAAGAAGGTCGGCCTCGCCGCGGCATCGGAAGGCTATTCGCGGATGCCGGAGTTCCTGACGGTGAAGGGCACGTTGGGCGGCCCGAAACCGGACATCGCGTACGCCAAGCTCGTCCTGCTGGCGGGCAAGGCCGGATTGGGCATCGCTGGCGGCTCCGCCGGAGCGCTCGGCCAGAAGGCATCCGGCTTGATCGACGCGATCACCGGCGCCGGTTCGCCGGCTAGGGCCACCAACAGCGCGGCCCCGCCCGCCAACGCGTTGGGCAACGCCCTCGGCAACCTCCTCGGAGGCGGCGCATCACGGACCGACACCACCGCGAAGACCAACGCCGCGCCCATCGTGGACCTGCTCAACTTGTTCAAGAAGCCGAAGAAGTAGGCTGCGTCCGCACCTCCCAGCACCCCGCCTCACGTTCCCTGAGCCGTCGCCATGGACCCCATCGATTCCTACCTCAACGCGAACGGACCGCGCTTCGTCTCCGACCTCATCGCCTACGCCCGGTTCCCGAGCGTGAGCGCACAGCCCAAGCACGCCGGCGACCTCCTGGCCTGCGCAGGCTGGCTCGCGGACCGTTGCCGCGCGATCGGCCTCACGACGGTCGTCCACCCGACCTCGGGCAACCCGATCATCGTGGCGAAGACCCCGGGCCACGACCCGAAGAAACCGACCTTCGTCGTGTACGGCCACTACGATGTGCAGCCGCCCGAGCCGTTCGATCTGTGGGATTCCCCCCCGTTCGAGCCGGTGGTGAAAGGTCGCGACGTCTTCGCCCGCGGCATCAGCGACAACAAGGGCCAGCACCTCGCCCACCTCAACGCCGTCGAGGCCTGGCTCCGGTCCGGGCGCGAGCTGCCGTGCAACCTGACCTTCCTCATCGAGGGCGAAGAGGAGGTCGGCTCGACCGCGCTCTACGGGTTCTTGCCCGCGCACAAGGCCGGGCTCGCGTGCGACGCCGTGGTGATCTCCGACAACGGGATCCCGACGCTCAAGCATCCGGCGCTCACGTACGCGCTCCGCGGCGTCGCGGCGATGGAGGTGCGCTTGGACGGCCCGGCCCGCGACCTGCATTCCGGGATCTTCGGCGGGTCGGTCGAGAACCCGGCGATGGCGCTCTGCCAACTGCTCGGCAAGATGCGCGACGCCAAAGGCCGCATCACGGTGCCGGGCTACTATGACGACGTGGTGGAGCTCTCCGCCTACGAGCGCCGCCAACTCGCGAAGCTGCCTTCCGATCCCGAGCGTTACCGCAGGTTCCTCGGCGTGCCGCAGCTCTTCGGAGAGGCCGGTTTCACGCACGAGGAACAGCGTTGCGCGCGCCCCACCTTCGAGATCAACGGCCTCACCAGCGGCTATCAGGGCGACGGCAGCAAGACCATCATCCCGTCGTGGGCCAGCGCCAAGCTCACGCTCCGGCTCGTGCCCGACCAGAAGCCGGCGAAGGTCATCAAGGCCGTGACCGCGCATCTCAAGAAGCTCTGTCCACCGAGCGTGAAGCTCACGGTCACGCCCGGCCATGGCGGCGCACCCTATCTCGTCTCGCCCAAGAGCCCGCTCGCGCAGGCCGCGCTGCGGGCGCTCCGTTCAGGCTTCGGCCACGAGGCGATCCTGACACGCGAAGGCGGCAGCATCCCGATCGTCTCGGCCTTCAAGCAGCATCTCAAGGCCGACACCTTGCTGCTCGGCATGGCGCTGCCCGACGACAACCCGCATTCACCGAACGAGAAGTTCTCGCTCGACGCCTATGCCGCCGGCATGCGCATGAGCGCGCACCTCTGGCCGGAACTCGCCGCCGCCGCGGGGAAGTGAAGCCGGGACGGCCCCCGCCTCGAAGGGCTGCAAGAAGAAGGCGGTCCCGTCGGCGCGCCGCCGGGGACCGCCGCCGGTCACTCTTTCTTCGGAGCCGCCTTCACCTCGATGTGCAGGTCGCGGAGCTGCCGGGCCGTCACATGGCTCGGGCTGTCGGTCATCATGCAGACGCCCTTCGCCGTCTTGGGGAAAGCGATGACGTCGCGGATGCTCGGCGTGCCGCAGAGGATGGCGATGAGCCGGTCGAAGCCCAGCGCGATCCCTCCGTGGGGAGGCGCGCCGTACTTGAACGCCTCGAGCATGTAGCCGAAGCGCAGCTGCGTCTCGTCGGGCGGGATCTGGAGGATCTCCTCGAAGATCGTCCTCTGCACGTCGGGTTGGTGGATGCGGATGCTGCCGCCGCCCAGCTCAACGCCGTTCACGACGATGTCGTAGTGCTGGCCGCGGACCTTCTTCGGGTCGGTCTTGAGCAGCGGGATGTCCTCTTCCACCGGCGCGGTGAACGGATGGTGGCTGGAATACCAGCGGTTCATCTCGCGGTCGAAACCCAGCAGCGGGAACTCGATGACCCAGAGGAAATCGAACCGGTCGGCCGGGATGACGAGCTTCCCCTGCCCTTTCAGCACGTCGGCGCAGTAGAGCCGGATCTTGCCGAGGATCTCGCAGGCGTTGAGCCACTGGTCGGCGGCGAACAGGATGAGGTCCCCCTCTTGGATGCCCAGCTTGGCGACCAGCGCGGATTTCTCGGCGTCGGTGAAGAACTTCACGATGGGCGACTTCCATTCGCCGTTCTCGACCTTGATGTAGGCGAGCCCCTTCGCGCCGAAACCCTTCGCGGTCTCGGTCATCGTCTCCAACTGGCCCTGCGTCGCGCCGGCGAGGCCGCGGGCGTTGATGGCCTTGACCACGCCGCCGGCTGCGACCGCGCCGCTGAACACCTTGAACGTGCTCGCGCGGAACTCCTCCGTGAAATCCACGAGCTCCATGCCGAAACGCGTGTCCGGCTTGTCGATGCCCCAGCGGTTGAGCGCCTCGTCGAACGAGATGCGCTTGAAAGGCGTGGGGATGTCGATGTCGAGGGCGATCTTCCACACCCGCTTGAGCAGGCCTTCGATCAGCGCGTAGATGTCCTCCCGGTCGATGAAGGACATCTCGATGTCCACCTGGGTGAACTCGGGCTGGCGGTCGGCGCGGAGGTCCTCGTCGCGGTAGCAGCGGGCCAGCTGGAAATAGCGCTCGATGCCGCCGACCATGAGGATCTGTTTGAACTGCTGCGGCGATTGCGGGAGCGCGTAGAAGGTCCCCGGATCACGGCGGTTCGGCACCAGGAACTCCCGCGCGCCCTCCGGCGTGGACTTGAAGAGCGTCGGCGTCTCCACCTCCAGGAAGCCCTGTTCGTCCATGTGGCTGCGCGTGGCGATGGCCACCTTGGAGCGGACGCGCAGGTTGCGCATCATCTCCGGCCGCCGCAGGTCGAGGTAGCGGTACTGGAGACGCAGCTCCTCGTTGACCTTGTTGGCCACCTCGGGGTCGTCCACCGGGAACGGCAGGACCGCGGCGTGGTTGAGCACCACCATCTCCTTGACCAGCACTTCCACCTGGCCGGTCGGGATCTTCGCGTTGTCGGTGCCGGACGGTCGGGCCCGCACGGATCCGGTGAGTTGGATGACCGATTCGCTATGCAGCTTGGTGGCGGTCGCGAAGACCTCGGCGGGGAGGTCGACCGGATCGAACACGGTCTGCGTCCGGCCTTCGCGGTCGCGGAGGTCGATGAAGAGGACGCCGCCGAGGTCGCGGCGGGAATGGACCCAACCCACGAGGGTGACGGTCTGTCCGGCGTGCGCGGGCCGGAGTTCGTTGCAATGCTGCGTGCGTTTCATGTCGAAAAGAGGGCGGATGATGCGTACGGAGCCGGGGATGGCCAAGCGAAGTTTGCAACGGCCGCCGAGACCTGCCCTTCCCGGGCCCCCCTCGCCTGCGAGACATCGCCGGACGAGGAACGAGCCGTTCGAGGCCGTTGCTTCCCACCCCGACGCCGGGGCGGACATCCACGCTGGCGGTCGGCGCCGCGGCGGGTCTTCCAGCCTTGCGCGCCCGGTGTACCGCGTGGGCGAACGAACCTTTTCCCGTCCGCTGGAGAATCATCCTGACCGGCGCCTGCGGTTTCGTGGGCAGCACGCTCGTCCGACAGCTCCTCGCGGAGTGGCCCGGGATCGAGATCGTGGGCTTCGACCCTCTGGGCCGCAAAGGAGCGGAGCTGGACCGCGACCGGCGCCGGGGTCGGCTTCCGGAGGACCGCGGCTGGATCGGCTGCGGCCCTGCCGAATCCGGTTTCGACTTCCGCGCCCCGGCTTTTAAAGTCCGGCCATGTTCAACGCAGCTGACGTCCAGTCCGCCGGTGTCGACCGCTTCCCGCTCCGCGCCGTCACACCTCCGGCGCAGATCGATGCCCTGGCCCGCGACATCCTCGCGCTCAAGAAGAAGCTCAACGCCGTCATCCTCGCGCACAACTACCAGGTGCCCGAGATCCAGGATGTCGCGGATGTCGTCGGCGATTCCCTCGGTCTTGCCCAGCATGCCGCCAAGACGGATGCCGATGTGATCGTCTTCTGCGGCGTCCACTTCATGGCCGAGACGGCCAAGATCCTGAACCCCGGCAAGATCGTCATCCTGCCCGACGCCGACGCCGGCTGCTCCCTGGAATCCAGCTGCCCGGGGCCGAAGCTGAAGGCCTTCCAGTCGACGAACCCCAACTTCTGGACCATCGCCTACATCAATTGCTCCGCCGAGGTGAAGGCGCTCAGCGACTGCATCTGCACCAGCGGCAACGCGGTCAAGGTCGTCGAGGCGGCACCCAAGGACCGCGACATCCTCTTCGTCCCGGACGAGAACCTCGGCGGCTGGGTGATGGAGCAGACCGGCCGGCCGATGACCCTCTGGAAGGGGGATTGCTACGTCCACGTCGAATGGACGCACGCCGCGATCACGCGGATCCGGCAGAAACATCCGGGCGCCCCGGTGGTCGCGCATCCCGAGTGCCCCAAGGCGGTCCGCATGCTCGCCGACGAGGTCTGCTCGACCGAGAAGATGGTGACCTGGTGCCAGCGGTCCACCGCGAAGGACATCATCATCGCCACCGAGGCCGGGATGCTCCACCGGCTGAAGAAGGAATGCCCGGACAAGAACTTCATCCCCGCACCGACCGACCGATGCGCGTGCAACGAGTGCCGCTTCATGAAGATGAACACGCTCGAGAAGCTCCACGATTGCATGGTCGCCCTCGCGCCCCGCATCGAGCTGCCGCCCGAGCTGAGCGCGCGCGGCCGCATCGCCATCGAGCGCATGCTCGAGATCTCGGCGCGCCCCTGAAGCGGTCAACGTGCCGGCGCCGGCCCGCTGCTGGCGCGGATGACGAGTTCCGCGGGCAACCGGTGCGAACGCGTCGGCTCGCCCTTGAGCAGCTTGAGCATCGTCTCCATGGCCATCGCGCCGAGGCGCAGCTTGGGCTGACGGACCGTGGTGAGCGGCACCCGGAAGTATCCGCTCACAAGGATGTTCCCGAAGCCCACCACGCTGATGTCCCCGGGGATGCGGACACCTTGGTCCAGCAGCGCGTCGGCCGCGCCGATCGCGACCAGGTCGTGCGCGCACTGGAGCGCCGTGGCATCCGGCCGTTCCTGCATGAACTGGAGCGCCGCCGCGGCGCCTTCCTCGATGGTCGTGCCCGCGTTGAAGACGAGCTGGTCCGTGACCGGGACGTCGGCATCCCGGTGGGCGCGGCGGTAGCCTTCGAGCCGTTCGCGGGCCCAGGGCGCGACCATCGGTCCGGCGAAGAAGGCGATCCGCCGGTGCCCGAGGTCGAGCAGATGGCGGGTCGCCGCGGCACTGGCCGCGAGGTCGTCGGTCTCGATCGCCGGGAACTGCCGGCAGAACGGCGCGCTGTGCCCGAGCACGACGGTCGGGATCCCTCGCTTGCCCAGTTCTTCGTAGATCCCGGCCGTCTCCCCGAGCCGGTAGACCGGCGAGAGGAACAAGCCGTCCACCCGTCGCGCGATCAACCGGCGCAGCACGGCCTCCTCGCGCTCGGGACGGTTGAGCGAATGGGCGATGACCAGGTCGTAGCCGAGCTCGTGGGCCCGCTCCTCGATGGCCATCACGATGCGCGCGTTGACCGGGTTGGTGCTGGCGGAGATCACCAGCCCGAGCAGACGGGTCGTGCGGCTGCGCAGGCCTTGGGCGCTGACATCGGGCAGATACCCCATCTCGGCGGCCAGCTTGCGGATCCGTTCCTTGGTCGCGGCGGAGAGGTCGGGTTTGTCGCGGAGCGCCTTGCTGACGGTCATCACGGAGACCCCGGCGGCGGCGGCGATTTCTTTCAGTCGGACCATGGCTGAAAATCAGAGGTTGCCGCCCGACCATCCGAATTTTTGGCGGAGCGTGCTGAAGAAGCTGGTGCCGTCCAACCGGAGCAGCCGGATGGTCCGCGCGCTGCGGCGGATGGTGACCGTGTCGCCGGTGCCGATGTCGGTCTGCTGCTGGCCGTCCGCCGCGACCGAGGCGACGAACCGGCTGCTGAGCAGCTTCACCTGCACGGTCGAATCCAACCCCACGACCAGCGGACGGATGCTGAGCGTGTGCGGACAGATCGGGGTGAGCGTGAGCACATCGGCATCGGGGCTGACGATCGCTCCTCCGGCCGCGAGAGAATAGGCCGTCGAACCGGTGGGCGAGCTGGCGATGAAACCATCGCACCGGTAGCTCGTGAGCAGTTCGCCATCGACACGGACCTCGATCTCGATCAGCCGCGATGTGAGGCCGCGTCCGATCACCAGGTCGTTCAGGGCGATCCGCGTGGTGCGCTCGTCGCCGCGCTGGATGACGGCTTCGAGCAGCGACCGTTCTTCGATGACGAACTTCCCTTCAGGGATCTTCTTGAGCGATTCCGCGAGCCGGTGCGAAGGAACGGCGGTGAGGAAACCGAGATGGCCGGCGTTGATGCCCAGTAACGGCACCGGCAATCCCGCCACCTCGCAGGCGATGCGCAGCATCGTGCCGTCGCCGCCGAAGACCAGCAGCAGGTCCGAGGTCCGCGCGAGCTGTTCCAGCGAGGCCGAGGCCGGCAGCTCGCCGCCGATCAGGTCCGCGGTGGCGGGCTCGCACGTGACGATCTGTCCGAGGCCGAGCAGCACCTTCGCGGCACGACGGACCAACCGGGCGGCGTCCGGCTTCTCCGGGTTGGCGATGAGCCCGACCCGGCGGATGGTCTCGGCGATTTTTTTCACGGCGGGGTCATACACGGTCCATGAGCGCCAAAAATTCCTTGTTGCCGGCCGGGCCGATCAACGGGGATTCGGTGGTTCCCCTCCAAAGTAGCCCGAGATCGCCGCCGCGGACAAACTCTTCCAGCTCGGCGAGCACGCGGGCGTGGACCGCCGGGTCGGTGATCACGCCCTCGCCTTTGTCCGCCTCCTCTTTGCCGGCCTCGAACTGGGGCTTCACCAGCACGACCATCCGCCCGCCGGCACGCAGCAGCGGCGCGGCCGCCGGCAAGATCTTCCGGAGCGAGATAAACGAGCAGTCCGCGACCACCAGGTCGAACGGGCGCGCCTCCGGCCCGAACGATGCCATCGAGAGCGACCGGGCATTGGTCTTCTCCATCACCACGACCCGAGCATCCTGGCGCAGCTTCCACGCGAGCTGCCCGTGCCCCACGTCCACGGAGAAGACGCGCGCCGCGCCGTGCTGGAGCAGGCAATCGGTGAATCCACCGGTGCTCGCTCCGAGGTCGAGCGCCACGGTGCCCGCGACCTCCACCGCGAAACGGACCAGCGCGTGCTCCAGCTTGTGGCCGCCACGGCTGACGAACTTGTCGCCGGCCATGAGCTCCACGCCGTCGCCATCGCGCACGGGGTCGCTCGCCTTCGCGGCCGGATGGCCGTTGACGCGGACCTGTCCCGCCATCACGGCGCGCTGGGCCTGGGTCCGGGTGGCGCACAATCCGCGGGCGACGAGGGCTTGGTCGAGGCGTTGCTTCAAGGAAGGCACACGCTGCGGCAGGAAGGCGCCGCTTGCCAAGCACCGCGGACGGCGCGCGCCCGATCCCGGTTCAGAGATGCCGGATGTGCGAGCGGTACTTCTGGAGCAGCAGGTCGTTGTGGTCGTCGCCGCGGGTGTTGCTGCTGATGAAGACCTCGGGCAGGCAGCCCCGCTCCACCGCCAACTCGATGGCGTGGACGATCACCAGGTTGATGATGAGCATCCCGGTGATGCTCGACGGCGGTCCGATCCGGTGGGGGAAGCCGGGCAGTTCCACCGCCGCGTCGCCATCGACGCCGCAGTTGTCGATCACCACGTCCGCGACTTCCGCGAGGCGCTTGCCCGAGGGGTGGCGCGCGGGCCAGGCGAAGCTCTGCGCGCGGTTGGTGATCGCGACCGTCTTCACCCCGCGCGTCCGGGCACCGAGCGCCAACTCGATCGGGACGGCGTTGCGGCCGCTGTTCGACACGATCACCAGCACGTCGCCCGCGGTGATGGGATAGGAGCCGAGGATCCGCTCCGCGTACCCCGGCTCGCGCTCCTTGTAGGTCGCCTCGATCGCGTTCTCGTGGAGCATCAACGGCTCCTCGAGCATCGGCACCGCGCGGGCGAGACCGCCGGCCCGGTAGAAGATCTCCTCCGCGACCATGTGCGAGTGGCCCGTGCCGAACGCGAAGAGGAACCGGCCGCCGGCCAAGGCGTCCGCGAGCCAGGCCCCCGCCTGCTCGATGGCGGGACGCTGCGAGACGGCCACCCGATCGAACTGGGCCCGGGAGACGGCGACGAAGGAATCGTAGGCGGACATGAAGAGGAAAAGCCGGCGGCGGGGGAACCCGCGGCCGGCCGGAAAGATACGGTGTGGAGATGCGCGGGAGGCTACTTTTTCGGCGCGGAAGGCACGGGCGGCGATGCCTTCTTGGCGGCCTCCTCCTTCTGCAGCCGCTCGAGGTCGGCGGGCTTGATGACCTCGATCTTGGCGCCCTTCTTCAGTTCATCGGCGCTCGGCACCTTGATGATGTCGCTGGTGACGACCGGTTGGGTGGAGCCTCCGACCGTCACGGACTTGGCCGCGGGCTCGGACGATTTGATGCTGAGCAGCTCGATGTCGAAGATGAGGGCGGCGTTCGGACCGATCTTCGCGCCGGAACCGCGCTCCATGTAGGCGAGTTCGGACGGGATGAAGAGCTGCCACTTGGAGCCGACGGGCATGAGCTGGAGCGCTTCGGTCCAGCCCTTGATCACGCCTTTGACGCCGAACGTCGCCGGCTCGCCGCGCGAATACGAGCTATCGAACTCGGTGCCGTCGATCAGCGTGCCCTTGTAGTGGGTCGTGACGGATTCGGACGCGGCGGGTTTGGGTCCTTCGCCCTGCTTGACGACCTTGTACTGGAGGCCGCTCGGCAAGGTGACGACGCCTTCCTTGGATTTGTTGGCCGCGAGGAACGTCTCGCCGGCCTTCTTGTTGACCTCGGCATCGACCTTGCGCTTGTCCTCGGCTTTCTGGCGGAGCTCGGTGGTGTAGCTGCGGACGATGACCTGGGCCTCGGCCTCGGTGAGCGTCGTGGGCCGGCCGTTCAGGGCGTCGGAGAAAGACTTCGCCGCGGTCTCGGTGTCGACCTCGTAGCCGCCGCGCTGGAAGTTCTTCTTCATGTCCGCGGCGATCATCACGCCGATGGCGTGGGAGCGCTTCTGCTTCTCGTCGGAGAAGCGGGTGTCCGGTGCGGCGGCCACAGCGGCGGCCGGAGCCGTGGTGGTCAAGACGGGGTTGGCGTCGGCGGCGCTGGCCGCGAAAGAGAGCAGGCCGGTCAAGGCGAGCAACGAGGAACGATTTTTCATGTTGAGAACGGATGATCCACCGGACCCGGAATACCCGGGCAAGCAACGGAAACGCCGGGTAGCTACCAGCGGCGGCGGCGAATGTCCAGAGGGCCGTGGCACGGGGGGCGTCGGGAGTGTCGTGCCGGCAGGTCCACCGAGCCCGCTCAACCGCCGAGCGTGGGCCCACAGACGACCGCGGTGGCGGATGCCGTCGGTCAATCCGCGCTCTCGACGGACTTCACCTTGAGCACGGGCAGTTTCCAGCGGGCGTCGCGCCACTCCTCGCCGGTGACGAAGACGTGCTTGCCCTTGAACTTGGCGAGGTCGATGGACGGATCCTCGTTCACCAAGAAACCGAGCGTGCCTTCGCCGCGGGTGCTGCGGAGCTCGAAGTTGCCGGGCGAATTGGCGTTCCAACTCCGGCGAAGGATTCCTTCACGGAGCACCTGGCGAGGAGCGGAATCCGCCAGGACCGGCGCGGCCGGCAGCGGCGCCGCCGGAACGATGGCAGCGGCGGTCTCCACCACGGCTGCGGCGGCAGGAGCGGCGGCGTCCACCGGCACGGGAGAGGTCACCGCCGGCGGGATCGGGGCTGTCTTCACCTCGGGAACCTCGGCAGGCACCACTGGCGTGGACTCCGCGATGGCAGGGCGTGCCGCCGGTGGCTTCTCGGTCGTGGTGGCGACGGCCGGGGTGGCGATGGCCGGGGCCTCGGCCGGGGCCTCGACGTCCTTGCGCTCGATCAGGTTGCTGGCGACGAAGGCGTAGGTGCCGGCAGGCGGCTCGATCTGCAGCCAGCCGTCCGATTCGCGGACCACGACCACGGTAGCGCCGCGCGGGAGCAGACCGATCTCGCTGTAGTTTCTGCCGGGACCGGCCCGGAGGTTGAGCGACTTGCCCTTCACCGTCTTGGTCGTGCCGTCCACCAGCGGCCCGTAGACCCAGACGGCGACCTGCGGAGGCAGGGCGACCTTGGTCCAATCTTTCGGCGAACTGCCGTCCACGCCGGTGCCGGCTTCCGCTCCGACCACCTCGACCGTGTCGCCTTTCTTGAGCGTTGCCAGCACCTCGCCGTCGAACGCCGGCTTGGCGCGGACGTTGGTGCGGTCGGCCTTGACGATGGCGGTCGGTCCCGCGGCCATGGCGATGACGGCGGAAAACGCGGCCCAAGCGGCGAAACAACAGCGGACGGTCGTTCTCATAGGAAGATTTGCCGGCACCCGGAGCACGCGGCCGGGCGAGCCTCAGGACTCACTTGGCACCGCGCAAGAGCGATTTGATCTCGGGCTCGGTGAGCGTGCGCCATTTGCCGACCGGCAGCTCCCCGAGCTTGATCGGGCCGATCTGCACGCGCTTCAGCTGCTCGACCTCGTGCCCGAGCACCTCGAACATGCGGCGCACCTCGCGGTTCTTGCCCTGGGCCAGCTCCAGTTCCACGACACTGTGGGAGTTGTTGCACGAGACCACGCGGGCCGCCTCGGCCTTCAGCGTCTCGGCGCCGTCCGCGATGCCCTTCGTGAGGCGGTCGGCATCCGATTGATCCACGCGGCCGACCACGAATGCCCAGTACGTCTTGGTCATCCCGTACCGCGGATGGGTGAGCTTCAGGCTGAAGTCGCCGTCGTTCGTGAGGAAGATCAACCCTTCGCTGTCCCGGTCGAGGCGGCCGACGGGGAAGAGATTGGTCCAATCCAGCGGCAACAGATCGAACACCGTGCGGCGGCCGAGATCATCGTTCCGCGTGGTGAGGAAATCGCGGGGCTTGTTGAGCGCGATGTAAAGCTTGCGCTTGGATCGGACGGGCCGGCCGTCGACCGTGACCTGCGTCCCGGAAGGATCGATCTTGGTGCCGAGCTCGGTGACGACCTTGCCCGCCACGGCGACGCGCCCTTCGCGGATGAACTGCTCGGCCGCGCGACGCGAGGCCACGCCGGCATCGGCGAGGAATTTCTGGAGACGGACCATGGACATACGGGACGGACTGGCGGGGGAGGCGGGCGGGGGGTTAAAAAACGAAGCGCGGCGACGCAGGATCCCCCGCGCACCGCGCTCGTGTTGGTGCCGCGCCACCGCGGGCGAGGATCACTCCGGAGGCTTGGTCTTGCGCAGACCGGTGATGCGGTCGCCTTCTTTCCACTGGTTCCGGGTCTTGAGCACGGCGACGCGCTCGAAGCGTTTCAGGACATTGCGCTTGCCGCCGGTGGCGGCAGCGGCGCGTAGGCTGCTGTGCTGGGACATAAAATTGTGCTCGGACGCTGCGTTTTTTCGTCGGCCGTGCCGAACGGAGCGCGGTGTGTAACAGACCCTATCGCCGATGCAAACGGGTTTTTCAGGCTTTCTCGGGATTCCTCGGGAAAACCCAGCCTCGGCCTCCTGCTCTGCCGGGGGAAAAACAAACTGGTGGTTGAGTATGCGATCAGCGGTTTGGACAAATCCATCGCCGTCGCGGACTGGAAGAAGCAAATCACCCAGACCCTGCCCGCCGAGTTCCAAGGCAGCCTGCCGACCATCGCGGAGATCGAGGCGGAGCTGGGCAGGAAACTGAAAGCACCTGCGAAGGAGGAACAACCATGAGGCAACGCGAAGAAAAGATGCCGAGCCTCGTCGCCGAACTGCACGCCGACCCCCTCTCACTTTGGGAGAGGGCTGGGGTGAGGGTCCTTGGCACTGCCAAGATTACGATCACAACAAACCTGAGGGGGCTGGGTTATGGCGGGTGAGTTCAGCATCAGCGCGCCCATCGCCGCGACACCGGCGGTTTTCAGGGCCAATGCATCCGTCCTCACACCGGCGGCGATGTTGAAGTCGGCGGTTTTCAGCGCCGACGGCGCGGCCCATACCAGCGCAGGGCAACGCCCTGGGTATGCGCCATCATTTCATCAAGCTGCTGAGCGGGGAGTTGAGCGTGGCGGCACTCGAATCCCAACCGGAGGCCGCGCAATGAAGCCTCGTCTGCCAATCCCAATGGGATTGCATCATTCAGCCCAGGGTCGCCGAGTCGGCGAGGCTACCCTGGGTCATCGCCCGAAAGTATCTCCTCAACCCCAACGGGGTTGCATCACCCCGCGCGCCGATGGATCCAACCCCGTTGGGGTTGGGTTCCTTTTTTACCGTTCACCCAGGGTAGCTCGTGCCTCGCCACCCTGCGCGACACGCTGCTGCCGAAGCTGCTGAGCGGGGAGTTGAGCGTGGCGGGCCTCGAATCTCAACCGGAGGCCGTGACATGAATTCAACGCGCCTCCAACGGCGGCTTGAGCGGAATTGCGGGCCTCAACACGCCACGGGTGACGCCTACCTGTAAAAAACTAAAACGCCATATATGGCGTTTTGTGTTGATTTATTTGATTAACACGCCACTTTAGGCGCGTATGAAAATCGCATCCCACATCACCGGTGAAGCACTGCTCAAGCTGCTGGGCGAGCGGCTGGCCCGGTTGCGCCTGACGAAGAATCTGACGCAGCAGCAGCTCGCGGAGCAAGCGGGGCTGGGCTTGCGCACGGTGCAACGGCTGGAGCTGGGGGCGGCGGCCACGCAGTTGTCGGGCTTTGTGCGGGTCTGCCGGGTGCTCGGTTTGGTGGAGCGGTTCGAGGCGCTCGTGCCGGAGGAGACCGCCAGCCCGATGGCGCAATTGAAACAGCAAGGCCGGAAGCGCCAGCGGGCCACCGGCAAACCAGCGGCGTCCGGGGAGCCGAAGAAATGGACCTGGGGTGAGCCGGCATGATCGCAAAGGTGCAGCTCTGGGGCCGGACCATCGGCGCGGTGTCGCTCGACGAAGGGCGGGACGTGGCGGCGTTCCAGTATGACGCGGACTTTGCGCGCAGCGGGATCGAGCTTTCTCCGCTGGCGATCCCGTTGAGCGAGCGGGTGTATAATTTTCCCGCGCTGCCGCGGAACACGTTTCACGGTCTGCCGGGGCTGCTGGCGGATTCGCTGCCGGACAAATTCGGCAATGCGCTGATCGATGCATGGCTGGCGACGCAGGGCCGGACGCCGGAGAGTTTCAATGCGGTGGAGCGCCTCTGCTACACGGGCAGGCGCGGCATGGGCGCGCTGGAGTTTGCCCCGGTGCTCGGGCCGAAGCCGCGCAAGGCGTCGAAGATCGAAGTGGACGCGCTGGTGCGGCTGGCGGGCGAGGTGTTGACGCATCGCGGCAATTTGCAGGGACACTTTCACGAAGCCGGCCAGGAGAAGGCGCTGCGCGACATCCTGAGCGTGGGCACGTCCGCCGGCGGGGCGCGGGCCAAGGCGGTGATCGCGTGGAATCGCGCGACGAACGAGGTGCGCTCGGGCCAGATCGCGGCGGGCGATGGCTTCGATTACTGGCTGCTGAAATTCGACGGCGTGGCGGGCAACAAGGACAAGGAACTGGAAGACCCGAAGGGCTACGGAGCCATCGAGTTTGCGTATCACCTGATGGCGAAGGCGGCAGGCATCACCATGAGCGAATGCCGGCTGCTGGAGGAAAATGGGCGGCGGCATTTCATGACCCGGCGCTTTGACCGGCTGGCGGGCGGGGCGAAGCTGCACATGCAGTCGCTCTGCGCGCTGGCCCATTTCGATTTCAACCAAGCCGGGGCGTATGCCTACGAGCAGGCGCTGCTGACGATCCGCCAGCTGAAGCTGCCGATGGCCGCAGTCGAGGAGCAGTTCCGACGGATGGCTTTCAATCTCGTCGCGCGGAATCAGGACGACCATGTGAAGAACATCGCCTTCCTGATGAACCAGCAGGGCGAGTGGTCGCTCGCGCCAGCCTTCGACGTGACCTACAGCTACAACCCGACCGGCGACTGGACGGCGACGCACCAGATGACGCTGAACGGGAAACGGGACGGCTTCACGCTGGAGGATTTCGAGGCGTGCGCGAAGGCGGCGCTGATGAAGCGGGGGCGCGCCGGGACCCTCATCGAGGAAGTGCAGGCGGCGGTGAAGCGCTGGCCGGAGTTTGCGGCGGAAGCGCGGCTTGCAGATGGATGGCGGGACAAGATCCAAAAGACCCACCGTCTGTCTTTCCCGGAAAAATGAGCCTCAACGAAAGCCACGTCGAAGACGCCGCGCTCGGATGGTTCGGGGTGTTGGGCTATGCGGTCGGGCACGGGTCGCATCTCGCGCCCGGTGAACCGGCGGCGGAGCGGGAGTCGTTTGGCGAGGTGGTGCGGGTGGGGCGCTTGCGCGAGGCCATCCGACGGCTGAACCCGGCCATTCCCGAGGAGGTGACTGCCTGCGCGTCACCGCACGCGGACAGGCGGGCAACTGGTAAGCGTTACTTACAAGTTCGAATGGAGAGAAGACAGCAGCCATGAAGAAGAAACCGGAACCCGATTCAGACTTGATCTTCTACCTGACCGAGGATGGCCGGACGCGCCTGCAAGTGCGGCTGGAGGGCGAGACGGTGTGGCTTTCGCTCAATCAGATGGTGGACCTGTTCCAGCGGGACAAGTCGGTCATTTCCCGGCACATCAAGAACGTGTTTGAGGAGGGCGAATTGAGCGCCGAGGCAACTGTTGCAAAATCTGCAACAGTTCAAACCGAGGGGGAAAACCAGGTCACGCGGGAGATCGAGTTCTACAATCTGGACGTCATCATTTCCGTGGGCTACCGGGTGAAATCGAAGCGGGGCACGCAGTTCCGCATCTGGGCCACGCAGCGCTTGCGGGAATACATCGTGAAGGGCTTCACGATGGACGATGAGCGGCTCAAAAACCCGCCGGGCAAGGGACATATTGATTACTTCGATGAGTTGCTGGAGCGCATCCGGGACATCCGTTCCAGCGAGCGGCGGGTGTATCTGCGGGTGCGGGAGATTCTGGCGCTGGCGGCGGACTACGCGCCAACGGCGCGGAACATGCCAGCCCAGGGCAACGCCCTGGGATTGCGTCATTGTTCCAACAAGCCCTGAAGGGGCGGCACAACCGTTGCCTCGCCCCTTCAGGGCTTTGGATGTTTTTGACGATCGATCCCAGGGCGTTGCCCTGGGCTGGTATGTATCGCCCCTTTGGGGCTTGGCGCGCCATGTGCACGATGCAGGTCATCGAGGAGCTGATCAAGCTCGCCAAGGACCTCGATGCCGCCACCAAGCGCGGTGAGGACATGGGCCTGACCGAGGACGAAGTCGCCTTCTACGACGCCCTTGCCGCGAACGATTCCGCCGTGATCGCGATGGGCGACGCCAAGCTCAAAGTCATCGCCGCTGAGTTGATCACGCAGGTGAAGAAGAGCGTGACCATCGACTGGACCCTCCGGGAAAGCGCCCGCGCCAAGATCAAGGTCATGGTGAAGCGCATCCTGAACAAACACGGCTACCCGCCCGACTTGCAGGAAGAAGCCGTGAAGACCGTGCTCGCGCAGGCGGAGCTGCTGTGCGCGGAGTGGGTGTGAGGCGAAGACAGCGCGGATCCGGTCGCTCTTTCTTCCTGCCCTACGGACCGCCATGACGGTTGCCTTGGCGGTCCGGGCGGAGGCATGTTGGCGTCCTCCCATGGTGAGACCGATCCTATCGACCCGCTGGATGTGGCTGCTCGCGCTGTTGCTGGCGCGCCCGGCCTTCTCCGCCGCGGCCGCACCCGCGGCCGATGTCCGCGCCCGCGAGGCGCTGGCCGTGCTCAAGGCGGAATGCTTCACCTGCCACGGCGAGGAGAAGAAGAAGGGCGGCCTCGTGCTCACCTCCCGGGAGTCGCTGCTCAAAGGCGGCGAAGAAGGACCGGTGGTCCGGCCGGGACGGCCCGATGCCAGCAAGCTCGTCACCTCCTTGGCAGCCGGCGCCGAGACGCACATGCCGCCGAAGAAGCAGCTCGCGCCGGCGCAGGTCCGCGCCATCCGTGATTGGGTGAAGAGCGGTCTCGCCTGGGACGCCTCGGCGCTCGATGACGATCCGTCGAGACTCGCGCCGGTCGCGCTCGCGCCGTTGCCCGGTTCGTACCGGCCGGTGATGGCGCTGGCGCTTTCTCCGGACGGCAAGCGGCTCGCGGTCGGACGCGCCGGATCGCTCCTGGTGCACGACCTCTCCCGGACGAACTTCCCCGCCATCGCCCGGATCGAGGCGCATATCGACGCCGTGCAATCGCTCGCCTGGAGCGCCGACGGGGCCCGGGTGGCGTCGGGCGGATTCCGCCGGATCGTGCTCTGGGACGGCGTGGCCGCGGCGCCGGAGCGCGTGGTCACCCACGGGCTGTCCGGCCGTGTCGCCGCCATCGCCTTCGCGCCGGACGGACAGACGCTCGCCATCGCGGACGGCGAGAGCGGCCGGACCGGGATGGTGCGGTTCGTCGATGTCGCGACCGGCAAGGTCACCGTGTCGTGGCCGGCGCATTCCGACGATCTGCTCGGCATCGGGTTCAGCCGCGACGGCAAGCGGTTGCTGACCGCGGGCAGCGACCGCTTGGTGAAGGTCTGGGACGTCGCGACGCGCCAGCCGGTCGCGGTGCTGGAAGGCCACACGGCGCAGGTGATGTCCGCCGCGTTCAACCCGGATGCCACGCGCGTGGTCAGCGGCGGCGCGGACAAGCAGCTCAAGGTCTGGGACATCGCGACCAAGGAAAAGATCATCGCGCTCGGAAGCCCGGTGGCATCCATCACCGCGGTGGCGTGGCCGGGGGACGGCGCGTCGATCTTCGCGGTGACGGACGCCGGCGGCGTCTTCCGCTATACGAACTTGAAGACCCACACCGGCGAACAGAGCTCCGCTTCCGGCGACGAACGCCGATTGGGCGACCTGGCCGATGCCGCGATGTGCGTGGCGGTATCGGCCGACGCCAAACGGATCTGTGCCGGCGGCCACGACGGCTCGGTGCAGATCTGGGACGACGATGGAAAACTCTTGGGCACGCTGTCCCCGGCGATGGCGATCGCTTCCGACGGGACGGGGGCCAAAGACGCGCAAGCGTCGAAGGCTCCGGTGCCTGCCGTCGCACCAAAAACTCTTCGACCCGGCACGGCCGGGAAGCCCGCCGGGTCGGGCAGGCTGGAAGCCCCTCCTTTCCGGCCGGTCGCCGCAAGGCGTCCGGCTCGTGCCGCGCTCCGACCGACCGACGCGGTATCGATCTCCGTGGAACCGGCCGGGCTCCACCTTTCCGCCGATTCGCCGCGCCATGGGATGGTCGTCACCGCGCGGACGGCCGACGGCTTCGACGTGGACGTGACGGATGCCGTTGCCTTCAGCGCCGGACGCAAGGCGCCCTTCCGGCTCGGCGACGCGGGCGAACTGTTCGCGACCCAACCCGGCGCCGGCGCGTTGTCCGTCCGGTTCGGCCGGCACGAAGCCGTGGTGCCGGTGACCATCGACGGCGATCCGGATGCGCCCGGGGTGATGTCGTTGGCGTCGCGTCCGCCGAGTTTTCTCCGCGACGTGTTGCCGGCGCTGAACCAGGCCGGTTGTTCCGCGGGATCCTGCCATGCGAAGCCGGACGGTCAGAACGGGTTCAAGCTCTCGGTCTTCTCCTACGACCCGAAGGCCGACCTCGCCGAGATCGTGAAGGACGTCCGCGGTCGCCGGGTCTTCCCTGCCGCGCCGGACGAGAGCCTGCTGCTGCTCAAGCCGCTCGGCATCGTGCCGCACGAGGGCGGACAACGCTTCGCGCGCGGATCGGAGACGCACAAATTGCTCGCGCGCTGGATCCGCGAAGGCATGACCTACGCGGCGACCCACGAGCCGGTGCTCCGCAGCGTGACCGCCTTCCCCAAGGAACGCCGCTACCGCAAGGGGGCGACCCAGCGGCTGCTGGTGACGGCGCACTATTCGGACGGCTCGGAGCGCGACGTGACCGGGCTGGCGTCGTTCGACTCGAACGACAAGGAGATCGCCAAGGTCGACGAGCACGGGCGCATCGCCATCGGCACGCTCACCGGCCAAGGCGTCGTGGTCGCGCGGTACATGGGTTTCGTCGGTGATTCGCAGGTCCTCGTGCCCGCGGAGCATCTGCTGCCGGCCGAGCGTTACGCCGGATCGCCGCGGGAGAACTTCATCGACGAACTCGCCTACGCCCGGTTCCAGCGGCTCGGGTTGTTCCCGTCCGATCTCTGCACGGACGCGGAGTTCCTGCGCCGCGCCAAGCTCGACGCGATCGGGCTCCTGCCGACGCCGGCGGAGGTCCGCGCCTTCCTCGCGGACCCGTCGCCGGACAAGCGGAAGAAGTTCATCGCGCAGGTGCTCGACGATCCGGCCTACGCGGATTTCTGGGCGAACAAATGGGCGGACCTGCTGCGGCCGAACCCCGACCGCGTGGGCGTGAAGAGCGTGTTCACCCTCGACCGGTGGCTGCGCGTCCGCTTCCAGGAGAACCAGCCGTACGACCAGTTCGTGCGCGAGATCCTCTTGGCCGAGGGCTCGAACCATCGCGACGGCCCCGCGGTGATCTACCGCGACCGCCGCGAACCGCCGGAGCTGACCACGATGTTCAGCCAGCTCTTCCTCGGCACGCGGCTCGAGTGCGCCAAGTGCCACCATCATCCGAACGAGAAATGGAGCCAGGACGACTTCTACCAGCTCGCCGCCTACTTCGGTCCGCTGAAGCAGAAGGGCGCCGGCCTCTCGCCGCCCATCTCCGCCGGCACCGAGACGTTCTTCTTCGCCCCCGGCGGCAGCGTGAAGCATCCCGTCACCGGCGAGGTGATGTCGCCGCGTCCGCCGGACGGACCGGCCACCGCGGCCGGCACCGGCGATCCGCGCCGCGCGCTCGCGGATTGGCTGACCGCTCCGGACAACCCGTTCTTCGCGCGGGCCGCGGTCAACCGCGTCTGGGCGAACTTCTTCGGCCGCGGCCTCGTGCATCCGGTCGACGACTTCCGCGTGTCGAACCCTTGCGTGGATCCGGCGCTGCTCGACGCGTTGGCCGCTGATTTCGTCGCGCACGGGCACGACCTCAAGCACCTCATCCGGACGATCCTCGCGTCGCACCTGTACCAGCTGAGCTCCACGCCCAACGAGACGAACCTGGCCGACACGCGCAACTTCTCCCGCGCCTACCGCCGCCGCCTGCCGGCCGAGGTGCTGCACGACGCCGTGGACGACGCGACCGGCGTGCCCGATACCTTCGCCGCGCTGCCGGCCGGCGGACGCGCCACGCAGGTCTGGAGCTACAAGATCGAATCGCGGTTCATGGACGCCTTCGGCCGCCCGAACTCGAGCAGCGATTGTCCCTGCGAGCGCGACATGCAGCTCAGCGTCGTCCAGTCGCTGCACCTCATGAACTCGAAGAACCTCCAGTCGAAGCTATCCGATCCGGCCGGCCGCATCCGCAAGCTCGCCGCGGGCGACCGACCGCCGGCTGGCGTCGCCGAGGAGCTCTACCTGCTGACGCTGGGGCGCCTGCCCACCGCGCCCGAGCTGGAACGGAGCACCGCAACCTTTTCGGCCGAAGGCGCGACGCGGACGACCGCGACCGAAGATATCTTCTGGGCGCTGGTGAACTCGCCGGAGTTCATCCTCAACCATTGAATCGAATGCGCCCGTGACGACGTCAGGTTCCCCAACGATGGCTTCACAAGACGACCACGACCGAGATAGAATATGGCCATCACCATGACCGGACTCACCCACGACTGCGGCGGCATGCCGCGCCGGGATTTCCTCCAGCTCGGCCTCGGCGGACTGCTCGGTCTCGGCTTCACCGACGTGCTGCGGATGCGCGCGGAGGCCGCCACCGCTGCCGGCGCGGCCCCGCTGGCGGCCAAGGCCGGCGCGAAGCCGGCCAACTGCATCCTCATCTGGCTCGACGGCGGACCGTCGCACTACGAGACCTTCGACCCGAAGCCCGACGCGCCGTCCGAGATCCGCGGTGACTTCAAGACCATCGGCACGTCGGTGCCGGGCATCCGCTTCAGCGAGGCGGTGCCCGAGCTGGCCAAAGCGGCCGACAAGTTCACGGTCATCCGCTCGATCTGCCACAAGGACCCGAACCACGGCGGCGGCAACCATTACATGATGACCGGCGCGCCCACGCCGGTGCCGGTGGCCTGCGGCGCGTTCGTCACCTTCCATCCATCGTTCGGATCGGTCGTGTCGTGGCAACGGGGACAGCACGATGGCCTGCCACCGTACGTCTCGATGCCATCGGTGACGCGCAGCGGCGGACCGAACTTCCTCGGCGGCAAGCACGCGCCCTTCGTGATCGACGGCGGGCCGAACTCGGCGGGCTTCAAGGTGCGCGATGTCGTGCTGCCCGGCGAGATCAGCGAAGGCCGCGCCGCCACGCGACGGGAACTGCGGACCGCGCTCGACGGCATGCGCCGCTATGCCGACAAGCTGGCCGACGATCCGGCGGTGACCTTCGACGAGTATCTCCAGCAAGGCGTCCAGCTGGTGATGTCGCCCAAGGCCCAGGCCGCCTTCGACCTGGCGCGCGAGGACGAGAAGGTCCGCGATTCCTATGGCCGCAACGATTTCGGGCAACGGCTCCTGATGGCGCGCCGTCTGGTCGAGGTCGGCGTGTCATGGGTGACGGTCAACCACGGCGGCTGGGACCACCACACCAAGCTGTTCGAGGCCTACAAGGGAGACCACGTGAAGAACATGGACCGCGGCGTCGCGGCGCTGATCCAGGATCTCGACCAGCGCGGCCTGCTCGATTCCACGCTGGTGGTGCTGCTCGGCGAGTTCGGCCGCACGCCCAAGGTCAACAAGGACGCCGGCCGCGACCATTGGCCGCACGCCATGTCGGTGCTCATGGCCGGAGCGGGCTGTCCGCGCGGCGCGGTCGTCGGCGCGACCGATGCCAAAGGCTACGCCGCGGCGGAGAACGTCTACCGGCCGGAGGATTTCGCCGCGTCGCTCTACACCAAGATGGGCATCGATCCGGCGCAGACGCTGCACACGAACACCGGCCGTCCGGTCCAGCTCGTGAACAACGGCCGGCGGATCAAGGAGCTGTTCACCTAGCGCCGGGAGCCCTTTGCGACCTGTGCGCCCCCATGGATCCCAGAGCGAGGACCGCCCCGCCGTCCCCGCCGTCCCCGCCGTCAGGATCGCCTGCCGGCTCGCCGGCCTGCTCCTCTCCTTCGCCGGGCACGCCGCCGCGCCGGTGCTGGACACGCTGTTCCCGGCCGCCGTGCAGCTCGGCACCACCCACGCGGTCGTCGCCGTCGGCAAGGCCGAACCTTGGCCTCCGAAGGTCTGGGTCGATGCTCCCGGCATCCGCTTCGAGCCGACGACCAACAGCGGCACGTTCTCGGTCGTCATCGCTCCGGACGCGCCGGTCGGGCCGCACCTGGTCCGCCTCTTCAACGACGACGGCGCGAGCGCCCCGCGGTTTCTGGTGGTGACGCGCGCGCCGCAGACCGCCGAGGTCGAGCCGGACGACGACTTCACCAAGCCGCAGCGGATCGCGGCGCTCCCCTCCTCCGTCAACGGCCGGTTGGAGAAGAGCGGCGACGTCGATTCGTTCGCCGTGGAGCTCGCGGCCGGACAGACCTTGGTCGCCTCGGTCGAGGCCTACACGTTGATGTCGCCGCTCGACGCCGTGCTGAGGCTGGTCGATCCGCGCGGTGTCGTGCTGGCGATGGAGCACGACGACGGGCGCACCTTCGATCCGCTGCTCACTTGGACGGCCCGGTCCGCCGGCCGCCACATCGTGCAGGTCTTCGGCTTCGCCTATCCCGCGGAATCCGAGGTGCGCTTCACCGGCAACGCCAAGTGCGTCTACCGGCTGCATCTCTCGGTCGGACCGGTCGTGAGCCACACCGTCCCGCTCGGTGTCCGGCGCGGGTTGCGCACGCCGCTCCGGGCTTTCGGCTGGAACCTCGGCAAGGACGCGGACCGCGAGGTCGTGTCCGAAGCGGTCCCGACCGCGTCCGACGCGAACCGGACCGAGTTCCTCTTTCCCGGGGCCGACCGGGCGATCGTCCTACCGGTCGGCGACGGACCGGAATCGGTCGAGTCCGAGCCGAACGGCACAGCGGCCCAAGCGAACCGGATCGAGGTCCCGGGCGCGGTCACCGGCCGGATCGCGGAAGCGGGCGACGAGGACCGCTTTGTCTTCAAGGCGAAAAAGGACGAGAAGCTGTCGGTCGAGGTGCGCTCCGCGGCGTTCGGATTCCCGCTCGACGCCTGGCTGAAGGTGGAGGACATGGCGGGCAAGGAACTCGCCAAGAGCGACGACAGCACCGGGGCCGATCCGGGCCTCGTCTGGTCCGCACCGGCGGACGGCGAATTCGTCCTCGCGGTCGGCAACCTCGTCCACCGCGGCGGACCGGATCACCTCTACCGCCTGGCCATCGCGCGTCCGGTCGCGTCGATGAAGGCCACCGTCGCGGCGGACGGGTTCGTCGTGGAACCCGGCAAGACCAACGAGGTCAAGGTCTCCATCGCGCGCCAGCACGGGTTCGCGGCGAAGCTGGTCGTGTCGGTGAAAGGCCTGCCGGCCAGCGTGAAGAGCGCACCGGTCGAAGTCGCCGAAGCCGGCGCCGAAGCGGTGTTGAAATGGATCGCGGACGTCGATGCAAAGCCGTCCGCCGGACCGGTGGAGATCGTGCTCGCCGAGACCGGACCGGGCCGCGAGCACCGCGCCGCATACGAGCTCGCCACGACCGGCGAGAACAACGGCGTGCCCCAAGGGTTCAAGCAGCTCGTCATCGGCTCGACCGAGAAACTCTGGCTGACCGTGCCGCCGCCTCCGGCCCCGAAGGCCGACGCGAAAGCGGAGGTGAAGAAATGAGCCCGTACCCCACGATCGCGGATGGCCCGCCCGCTCGAAACCAGACCACGCTCGCCCGCCATCCAGCCGCATCGGCCGGACATCCGCCGAGACATCGACTTCCCATGATCCGCAGATTGATCCGATCCGTTTCTCAAGACATCCGCCGTGCGACGACGTGCGCGTGGATGTCATCGTTCGCCGCGGCGACGCTGGCGATCGGCGCGGAGGTCGCGCCGCTTCCTCCCGCCGCGGGCCGGACGGTCGATTTCGCCCGGGATATCCAGCCGATCCTGGCCGGATCCTGCATCTCCTGCCACGGCCCGGAGAAGCAGAAGGGCAGCTACCGCCTCGATTCCCGGGCCGCGGCGCTCAAGGGCGGCGAGACGTACGATCCGGCCATCAAGCCGGGTGACAGCGCGGGCAGCCCGTTGATCCGGTTGGTCGCCGGTCTCGTGCCGGACGAGAAGATGCCGGCGAAAGGCGATGCCTTGACCTCCGACCAGATCGCCCTCCTGCGGGCGTGGATCGACCAAGGTGCCCCGTGGGCCGCCGACGCCGCGGCCGATGAGGACCCGATCCGGTCGCACTGGTCGTATCGACCGGTCGTGCGGCCGCCGGTGCCGGGGGCCGGTGGGGCCGATGTCAGCGGGGCGGTGGTCGGTGGAGACCGGAAGCCCGTCGAGGGCTCGGTGAAAGCGGCGCCCTCGAACCCCATCGATTCCTTCATCGCGGCGAAGCTCGCGGAGAACGGGCTGACGTTGTCGCCCGAGGCCGACCGCGTGACGCTCATCCGGCGCTTGTTTCTCGTGATGCTCGGCATGCCGCCGGCGCCGGACGATGTCGCCGCCTTCGTCGGCGACCGGGAACCGCGTGCCTTCGAGCGGTGGGTCGACAAGGTGCTGGCCGATCCGCGCTACGGCGAACGCTGGGGCCGGCACTGGCTCGATGTCGTCCGCTTCGCCGAATCCAACGGCTTCGAGACCAACCGCGAACGCCCGAACGGTTGGCGTTTCCGCGATTACGTCATCGCGGCGTTCAACTCCGACAAGCCGTACGACCAGTTCATCCGCGAGCAGATCGCCGGCGATGCGCTGCGCACCGATGTCGCGACGGGTTTCCTCGTGGGCGGTCCGGTCGATATCGTGGGCAGCCCGGACATCGTCCTGACGTCGCAGCAGCGCGCCGACGAGCTGGACGACATGGTCGGCACCACCGGCACGGCGTTCCTCGGTCTCACGCTCGGATGCGCCCGGTGCCATTCGCACAAGTTCGACCCCGTCTCGCACCGCGAATACCATGCGATGACGGCGGTGTTCGCCGGTGTGAAGCACGGCGAGCGCGCCCTGCCCCTCCCGGCCGACCGGCAGGCGGCCGTCGCCGAGGCCGACGCGCGCATCGCCGAGCTGGAACGGCGGCTGGCCCCGTTCATCGCGCGACCCGCTGCCGCCGGGGCCGGCAGCAAGCTGCGTCCCGCGGTCGATCCGGTGACGAACGAGGACCGCTTCGCTCCGGTCGGGACGCGTTCGCTGCGCTTCACCATCCTCGCGACCTCGGGCGGCGAACCCTGCCTCGACGAGCTCGAGGTCTGGTCCGGCGACCGCAACGTCGCCCTCGCCTCCGCCGGGACCAAGGCCAGCGCTTCCGGGACGTTGCCCGGATTCGAGATCCACAAGCTCGAGCACATCAACGACGGCCGAGTGGGCAACCACCGCTCCTGGATCTCCAGCGAGGCCGGACGCGGCTGGATCCGGCTCGATTTCGCGAAGCCCGAGCGCATCGACCGCGTGGTCTGGGGCCGCGACCGCGAGGGCGGTTTCAAGGACCGTCTCGCCACCAGCTACCGCATCGAGGTCGTCACCTCGGCGGATAACTGGGATCCGGTCGCCAGCTCCGACGACCGCGCCAAGGCGAAGGAGACGCCGTCCAAGCCCGCTCCGCCTGTCTATGTCTTCGAAGGCCTGTCGGCGGCCGAGGCCTCCCAAGCGAAGCAGTGGTCGGCCGGATTGGACTCCGCGCGGAAGGAACGGGCCGGAGCCGCCAAGGCGGCGATGGTCTATTCCGGCAACTTCACCCAGCCCGGACCGACCTTCCGTCTCCATCGCGGCGATCCGATGCAAAAGCGCGAGCCGGTGCCGCCCGGGACGCTGGCGATCTTCCGTCCGCTCCTCTTGGCGACCAACGCGCCGGAGCAGGAGCGCCGCGTGCGGCTCGCCGATTGGATCACCAACCCCGACAACCCGCTCACCGCCCGCGTGATGGTGAACCGCGTCTGGCAGCATCAGTTCGGCGCCGGCCTCGTGACCACGCCGAACGATTTCGGCAAGAACGGCGCCCGCCCGAGCCATCCGGAGCTGCTCGATTGGCTCGCCAGCGAATGGGTCGCCCCGTCCAGCGCCTCAGGCTCCACGACCGCCGCCCGGCATCCTTGGAGCATCAAGCATCTCCAGCGCCTCATCCTCACCTCCGCGACGTGGCGCCAATCCAGCGACCCGATCGCATCGGCCCGGAAGGTCGATGCGACCAGCCGGTGGCTCTGGCGCTTCCCGCCGCGGCGGATGGAGGCAGAAGGCATCCGCGACAGCATCCTCGCCGTCAGCGGCAACCTCGACCGCACCGCCGGCGGACCGAGCTTCTACCTGCACGAGGTCGATCGCGAGAACGTCTACCACTACCACCCGAAGGAGAAGTTCACCCCGGCGGAGACCCGTCGGATGGTCTACGCCTTCAAGGTGCGGATGGAGCAGGACGGCATCTTCGGCGCGTTCGATTGTCCCGACGGCAGCCTCGTGGCTCCCAAGCGCAGCATGTCCACCACGCCGTTGCAGGCGTTGAACCTCTTCAACAGCGACTTCATCCTCCAGCAAGCGGAGATCTTCGCCGCGCGCCTGCAGAACGAAGCCGGCGACGACATCCGGGCACAGGTCCGGACCGCGTGGCAGCTCGCCTTCAACCGCGCGCCGGCTCCGGGCGAACTGGAGGCGGCGACCGGATTCGCCCGAGCGGAGGGCTTGCCGGCCTTGTGCCGCGCCGTGCTCAACGCCAACGAATTCCTCTTCATCCCATGAGCGAGCCCACCGATCTCCGCCGCAGCCCGTTGCTCGACCGCCGCCGCTTCTTCGCCGACACCGGCATCGGCCTCGGCGCCATCGCGCTCACCCATCTGCTCGGCCGCCAAGGACTGCTGGCCGCCAACGTCTCGGGCAAGGAGACCATCCGCCCGGTCATCCCGCCCGGCCAGCCTTACGCGCCGCGCAAACCGCATTTCACCGGCCGCGCCAAGAACGTCCTCGTCATCTTCTGCAGCGGCGCCTGCAGCCAGCTCGACACCTTCGACCACAAGCCCGAGCTCATCCGCCGCCACGGCCAGCCGATGCCGGGCAGCGACAAGCTCATCACCTTCCAGGGCGAGCAAGGTGCCCTCGCCAAGAGCCCTTGGGAGTTCAAGCCGCGCGGCAAGAGCGGCAAGATGATCTCCGAGCTCGTGCCCCACATCGGCGCGCTGGCGGACGACCTGTGCTTCATCCACTCGATGCAGGGGAAGACCAACACGCACGGCCCCGGCGAGAACTTCATGTCCACCTGCAACGCGCTGGATGGCTTCCCCAGCCTCGGTGCCTGGGTGACCTACGCCCTCGGCAGCGAGGACCAGAGCTTGCCGGCCTACGTCGCCATCCCCGACCCGCGCGGCAAACCGCAGAACAGCGTGAACAACTGGGCGCCCGGCTTCCTGCCGGCGGCGTTCCAAGGCACCGAGTTCAACGCCACCCATCCCATCCGCAACCTCGCCCGGCCCGGCTCGGTCCCGGCCGGCTCCGACGCCGCGACACGCCGCTTCCTCCGCGAGCTGAACGAGCGCCACGCCGAGCGTTTCCCCGGCGACACCGAGCTCGCGGCCCGCATCGCCAGCTACGAGCTGGCCGCGCGCATGCAGCTCACCATCCCCGAGGTCGCCGATCTTTCCAGCGAACCTGCCCACATCCTCAAGCTCTACGGCGCCGATGAAGGCGGCTCGAAGATCCTGGAGACCCGCGCCGCCTTCGCCCGCAACTGCATCCTCGCCCGCCGCCTCGTCGAGAAAGGCGTCCGCTTCGTGCAGGTCTTCAACGGCGCCTACCAGACCGGCGGCGAAGGCGTGAGCAACTGGGACGGCCACAAGGACCTGCTCAACCAGTACAGCCAGCACGGCCCCGTGCTCGACAAACCGACCGCCGGCCTGCTCATCGACCTCAAGCAACGCGGCTTGCTCGACGACACGCTGGTCGTGTGGTGCACCGAGTTCGGCCGCATGCCCACGTTCCAGAAGGGCTCCCAAGGCCGCGACCACAACCCCGCGGGCTTCACCTGCTGGATGGCCGGCGCCGGCGTGAAGAAGGGTTTCAGCCACGGGGCGACCGACGAGTTCGGCTACAAGGCGGTCGAGGACGTCACCACCGTCTACGACCTGCACGCCACCATCCTGCACCTGCTCGGCCTCGACCACGAGCGCCTCACCTATTACCACAACGGTCTCGAACGCCGCCTCACCGACGTCCACGGGCAGGTGGTCAAAGCGGTCCTGAGCTGAAGGGCAAGACACAGGCACAAGGCAAAATCCGCCCACTGCCATCGCCGGACGGGATCCAGGCCAGGAGAACGGGTAGCTCCAGGAACTGGGACAGGCACCGACCGGGGCTTCGCTCCATTGGGGCTCATCCGGGCTGTGGTGACGGTCTCCATCCGCTTGGAAGCGGCAGCCCGGACGATGCCAGGCTTGGGATCCGCACCGATCACCTTCCAACCAACGCCCCCTTGGCTTTGAACGTCCCATCCATTTTAGGACCGACTGGATTCTGTCCGATGTCCGACCTGACGACTGCACCGGCGGCAAGGTTTTTCCATATTTGTATTTATAAGAAATATACTGGTTGACTTTAAGATTTATAATCGTCATTAAACTGCCTGCCTATGTGGCCGTAGACTTGACCTTCAACACCGACAGGCATCCGGTGGACTCGTGCTTCGGACAAGTGCTCACGGGAATACCGAAGACCTCTTCATGCTCTGCCCCCCGAGGCGGGACCCAGATCTGGCAATATCCTCATGCCAACCAATGGGTCACAGGAGCGACCGCTTCCAACCAAAATCGACCCACATCCAGATGACCTCGCGACTCATACCATTGGCGATCATCGCCGGTATCGTATTGTTCATCGTCCTGATGTTCAAGCGGACCCCGGGACCCGTGACCGGCGATGTTGATGTCGTGTCAGCGGAGCCTTCGCCGACCGGGCACACCGCATCCAGGCCGCCGCCTTTGAGGCCTGCTGGGAAGCCGTCGACCGAGGCCTCCCTGAGCTCACCCCATGTCACCTTGTCATTCGCGCCCGGGACGATTGGAAATACAAGCAACAGCGTGGTCTTGCTCCTGGCGCAGTATTCCTTGCCGACAACCCCGGAGATGGTCGAAGTATCGATCAACGCGTTGCGGGACGCGGTGCTTCCCGGCAAGACGCGGGACGACCTCCTCAGAGAACTCGACGAACGTGTCGTCGAGATCCAACATGACACCACGCTCTCCGAAGAAGATCGCCAACGTACGTTGCGGGATGTCGGCTTCGACAGGATCGCGTGCAACACCCTGTTCACCGATGTCCTTTCCCAGACACGAAAGCTGAGCACGGAGGCGGTCACGGCTCAGTTGGGATACCCGGCACCCGGCTACATCAACGACCTGTACACGAAAGTTCCGTTGCCGTCGCACACCGAGTTCGGCGTGAGGTGAACCGTCCAGGTTTCCGTGCTGCCTTCTGTTGTTTCCAAAGGAAGAAGGTCGCGACCTTGCTGGCGTGGTCCGGGTTGTCGCACTGTCCGCCCATGCAGAAACGTCCGCTCGGCAAGACCGGGCTCCAGCTCCCGGTCCTCGGCTTCGGTGCGAGCTCGCTCGGCCAAGAATTCCGCAGCGTCACGCTGGATGAGGCCGTCCGCAGCGTCCACGTCGCGCTCGATTGCGGCCTGGACTTCATCGACACCTCGCCGTTCTACGGGCGCGGGATGAGCGAGGTGCTGCTGGGTGTCGCGCTCAAGGGCGTGCCGCGCGACAGCTACACGCTCTGCACCAAGCTCGGCCGCTACGACCTGCCGCACTTCGATTTCTCCGCCAAGCGCGTCGCCGAATCGGTGGACGTCTCGCTCCACCGGATGGGCACGGACCATGTGGACCTGATGCTCTGCCACGACATCGAGTTCGTGGAGATGCAGCAGATCGTCGACGAGACCATCCCGGCGCTGCGCAAGGCCCAGCAGGCGGGCAAGGTCCGCTTCATCGGCTTCAGCGGTTATCCGCAGAAGATCTTCCGCTTCATCTGCGACCAGGTCGGCGTGGATTGCGTCCTGAGCTACAACCAGAACACGCTCCAGAACACCCGGTTCGCCGACGAGACCGTGCCTTACCTCAAGGCAAAGGGCGTCGGGGCGTTGAACGCGGGACCGTTCAGCGCGCGCCTGTTGACCAATGCGCCGCTGCCCGCGTGGCTCAAGGAACCAGAAGAGGTGAAGGCCGCCGCCCGCGCCGCCGCGGCGCTGTGCGCGAGCCGGGGCTCGGACATCGCCAAGCTGGCGCTCCAGTTCAGCATCGAGAACCCCGACATCACCTCGACCATCGCCGGCAGCGCCAACCCGGAGAACATCCGCCGATGGGCACAGTGGGCCGCGGAACCGGTCGACCGGGAACTCCTCGCGGAGGTCTTGGCGATCTTCGCGCCGGTGAAAGACATCGGCCACACCGAGGGGCTGGCGAAGAACAACTAGGCCGCAGGGATCGGGGAGCAGCGCGGCTTCTCGAAGGCCAACGACGCGGAGTTGATGCAGAAGCGCTTCCCCGTCGGTGCCGGGCCGTCGTCGAACACGTGGCCGAGATGGCCATCGCAGCGCGCGCAGTGGACCTCCGTGCGCGTCATGAAAAACCCTCGGTCCTCGGTCGAACCGACATGCCCGTCTGCGATGGGCTTCCAGAAGCTGGGCCATCCGGTGCCGGACTCGAATTTGGCGTCCGCGCCGAAGAGATCCAGGCCGCACCCCGCGCAATGATAGGTCCCCGGATCATGGCTGCGCGCGAACGCACCGCTGAAGGCCCGTTCCGTGCCATGCTCGCGCAGGACCCGGAATTGCTCGGCCGTGAGTTGCCGGCGCCACTGGTCATCGGTCTTGGTGATCTTGTTATTCATGTTCCAGGAAGCGGATCGAGGTCCGTTCTCGACCTGCATGCACCGCACCGACGCCGCCACCGTCAGCTACACCGCGATCGAGGTCGATGACGTTTCGGTGCGCATGGACCAAAGCACCGAGGCCCTCTGTCGCGGCGCGGTCGTGTCCACCGGGACGCTGCGTCGGATCCGATGAGCAGCGCCCACGTGGCCGGATCTCAGCGCCGGTGGCCGAAGAAGATGACCAACGCCACGAACGCGAGGATGCCGAGCACGGTGAAAAGGATCTTCACCCAGCTCTTCGGATAACGGCCCGCGATGGCACCGGTGTAGCCGTTGACGACGACCTGGTAGCTCTTGCCGTGGTAGTCGTAGGTCAGCAGCCAGACCGGCGCGAGGATGTGCTTGAAGGTCTGGCCGGACCATTGAGCGCTCACCTGCAGGTTGCGGTGGGTGTCGCCGGGCACCTGGCGTCCACACAGGTCGTGCAGCTTCTGCATCATCCCTTCGCGGCTGCTCTGGGCCGCCGCGACGAGGTCGATCTGGTAGCGTTCCACGACCCAGCCCGCGAGGAAGCCGGCCTGGTACGGGACAAGTTCCTTCGTCGGATAGCCCTGCACCTCATCGAGGAGCCCGCGATCGACGCCTTTGGAGGCGCACACCAACTCATCGTCGAAGAAATGGTCGAGGCTGCCCCAGCTCGGCTCCCAGCGGGTGTGTTGGACCTGCCGCGTCTGGGTGTTGCCGTTCCCGTCGCGGTAGGTCTCGGTGACGTAATAGTGGTAGCCGCTCTCGGCCGTCCAATCGGCGTGTGCCTGCGCGTCGAAGGTCCAGTACGGGATGTAGATCCCGTGGAGCCGGTCGGTCATGGCCCGGGTCCCGAGCGCGTTGGGCGCCCACCAGCGCCGGCCGTACCATTCGCGGACGGCGTCGCGCACCGCC